>JADMIO011081445.1_pt1 | contig 38005 bp, 32 predicted proteins | sample 8958161 | NCBI WGS metagenome assembly JADMIO01 (sample SAMN16585339, study PRJNA669376) | soil metagenome | isolation source: Crop rotation soil | place: USA: Cullars Rotation, Alabama | collected 2011 | reverse complement strand
CCCCCGCCGGGTCGTCGATGCGGACGATCAGGTCGATCCACACCGCCGCCCACGGCACGACCACGCCGGCCACGGCCCCGGTCAGGACGGCCGCCGGCGCCGTCATCACGCCCGCCCCGCCGGTGGCGGCCACCAGCGCCCCCATGACGCCCAGCAAGGCCAGCAGGATGTCCGGCTTGCCGTACTTGACCCGCCCGTAGGCCACCGCCGCCATCCCCCCGGCGGCGGCCGCCAGCAGGACGTTAAACGCGGCCCGGGCGCCCATGCCCACGACGGCCTCGGCGTCGGCCGGCTCGACGACCCGGTGCGGCGCGGCCACCACCCCGCCCGACACGTACGCCACCCACCCGGCGACGACGACCGCGACGCCGGCCACGGCCAGCGGCAGGGCGTGGCCGGGGATGACGCTGCTGGACCCGTCGCGGTGGTACTTGCCCTCCCGCGGCCCGACGGCCCACGCCGCCACGGCCGCACACACGCCCCCGGCGACGTGGACGAACGATGCCCCCCCGGCGTCCACAAACCCGAGCCCCCTGAGCCACCCGAACCACGCCCAGTGTCCGCACGCCGGCACGACGACGCCGGCCAGGACGGCCGGGGCGGCGAGGTTGGCGAAGAACCGGGACCGGTCGCCGGCCGCGACCGGGACGAGGGCCGACGCGAGGGACGCCATCGCGGCCAGGAACAGCAGCCGTCCGCCGGTGAGCGGGTCGGCCGGGGTGAGGCCCAGGGCCCGCCATTCGACGGCGAAGACGCCGTTGTGCTTCTGGAGCAGGACGGCCGCCCCGACGGCCCAGAACGCCAGGACGGCGGCGCACCCGTCGCACAGCAGCCGCATGCCGACGCCGGCCGAGTTCTTGGCCCGGGTGACGCCGACGGCGTACAGCCCGAGCCCGGCCCGCACCAGCAGCACGGCCGCCCCGAACAGGACGAATGGGTCCATGCACGATCTCCTTCGCTGCCCGCGGGCCTCGGGCAGCGCGTCCCGCCGGCCGCGGCGCCAGGGGTTCCCCGTGGCCGCGGGGGAATCTACCAAGAAGGGTGAGCCAGAGACAGATACGGGGGCGGGGCCTGCCCGGCGCCGCACGAACGCCGGGCGCATTCGGGGAGGCGCGCGCGTAGAAGCCCGGCGGGGCCGCCCGTACGCGTTGGCCGTCAACGACCTGCCGACGGCATCCCGACGTTCGGCTTACCGGGCAAGAGGAGGATGCCACCGACCTCGTCGTCCGTTGGCGCGGCCGGCATCCACCCGCCGGGCTGCGGGGGTTCGCCGCCGCGGCCGGTCAGGAGGAAGCTGCTGACGTCGCCGCCGAGGCGGAGGCCGCACTGGGGGACCAGTTGGGGCGGGGTGCCGGGCCGGGCCGGCGGCAGGCCTTGGAGGGCGCCGGAGATGTCCGTCGCCACCGGCACGTTCGCCTGATTCGACAGGATGGCGCTGCCCGCCGACCGGACGAATACGGACCGGGCGTCGATGTCGACCGGCACGTCCCGCGCCCCCCCGTGCGCCCGGCCGTCGATCGTGCTGTCGCGGAGGACGACGAACCGCGGGTCGACGGCGATTTGGCCGCCATCACTGCCGGTCACCATGGCCGTGATCCGACTCTCCCCGGCGAACACGGTTCCAGCCGCATTCAGTATGACGACCCCCTCGCTGGCGGCCTCGGCCGAAACCACGGAGCGGTCGAGGACGACGATCGACCCGCGGTCCGACATCAACGTCACCTGGCCGCCGGGCCCGGCGGTGGCCGTGGTCACCCGCCCGCGAACCAGCCGCAGGCCGTGGGTCGCGCCGACCGAGATGCTGCCGGCCCGGCCGCCGGCCGCCGTCGCCGTGAGTTCCGCCCCACGGCCGACGAAGGCCCGGTCCGCGACGACGGCGACGTTCCCGCCCCGGGCGCCGCCGGCCGCCGAGCTGCGGACGCCGGCGCCGCGGTCGACGACCAGCCGGCCGGCCGTCACCGTCACGCTGCCGGCGTCGCTCGGGAGGGCGGTCGAGGACGACGGGGGTACGACGGTCGTGAGCGTGGCCGCGGCCGCGACGTCGCCGACCGCGGGACGGGAGCGGAAGGCATGGAACTCCCGCCCATTCAGCCGGAGGACGAAATCGGTCGGCACGTTCAGGACTTGCGACGGACCGGCCGGCCCGTCGATCCGGGCCATCAGCCGCCACACGCCGGCCCCCTCGCCCCGGAGGGCCGACAGCGGCTCCGCCGGCCGGGCGTCGCCGCCGGCGTCGGCGTACTGGACGATCCCGTCGGCCGGGGAATCGGCCGGGCCGCGGACCGCGACGCCCGGCGTCAGGGCGACCCGGCGGCCGCTGGGGCCGATCAGCGTCAGTTGCGGGGCGTCGTCGCCCCCGGCCCCGCCGAGCATGAAGCCGCCGGGCCGGACGAACACCGACACGGCGGTGGCCGGGTCCGGCGGGTCCGCGTCGGCCCGCAGGGCGGTGCCGCGGCCGTCGAGGCGGAGGTCGCGCTGGGCGGCCACCGTGATCCCGCCGCCGCGGCCGAACCCCCGGGTCGTCGACGCGATCTGCGAGCCGCCCGTCAGTACGACGGTTCCCGCCGTCACCGCCACGCCCCCCGCGTCCCCGTCGCCGGCCGTCCCGGCCTCGATCCGCGACCCGGCCGCGAGCGACACGCCGTTGGCGGCCGTCACCGTCACGTCGCCGGCCCGGCCCCGGCCCGCGGTCGACGTCACGACGGACGCGCCGGCATCGAGCCGCAACGACCGGGCCTGGAGGAGGACGCCGCCGCCGGGGGCGGCGGCGACGACGATCGCACCGCGGCCCTCGTCGAAGTAGCGAACCGGGGCGCCGGTCGACGCGAGGATGCCGGTTCCCGCGCCCAACATGTTGACGTCCCGGGCGGCCCCCACCTGGATGTTCCCGCCGGCGCCGACCCCCGTCGTGGCGGTCGTGATGCGGGCCCCGCCGGACATTGACAGGTCGCCGGTCTGGATCAGGATGGCCCCCCCGGGGCCGCCCGTCACGACGGTATCCCGGAAGGTGGACGTTATGGCCGTCGTGACGGCCGAGACGGTGGCGCCGCCCGTCAGGTCCACCCGGTCGCCGACGATGCGAATCGTCCCGGCGGCCCCGCTCGCGTCCGTGGACGCCGTGAGCCGCGCCCCGCCGCTTGCGGACAGGCGCGTCGCGAACACGTCGATGTTGCCGGCGTTGCCGAAGTTGCCCGACGAGGCGATGGTCCCGCCGGCACGGAGCGTCAGCAGGTCGAGGGGCCTCGCTGCCGTGCCGATCCGGATGTTGCCGCCCGGGGCGAAGTCGTTGGCCGCGGTGGAAATGGTCGAGTCGGATATGTCTACGGATCGCGCGTCGACGTGGATGTCGCCGACGCTCCCTTCCGAGACGAGGACGCCGTCCTGGGCGAACGACCGGACGGTCGTCTTGTTCGTGACGACGACGGACTGGGCCGCCAGGTCGATCGCCCCGTGGGAGGTGGCCGACACGGTGGCCCCGTTCAACGAAATGGCCCCGCCGGGGGACTCGACGGCCACGCTGGTCCCGGTGAAGTCAATGCCGCCGCTGGCGGTCAGGGAACTCGCCGGGCCGAGCGAGACGCGGTCCTGGCCCCGCACCTGAACGTGAAGGCCGCCGACGGCGGACGTGCCGGTCAGTTCGACGTCCCCACCCCTCACCGCGAGCAGGTCGGCGTTCAGTGACGAGCCGTTGAGTCGAACGTCGCCGTACCGGGCAAAGTCGGTCCGGACGGCGAGGTCCGCGGCGGCCGTGTCGAAGGACGCCACGCCGGCCGACGCGCCACCCACCACCTGTAGCGCGCCGCCACCCTGGCCGTCGGCGGCGAAGACCGTGGCCCCGGTCAACCGGACATCCCCCCCGACGATCCAGAGGGCCCGCGTCGTGCCGTCCCCGTTGAACCCCGCGGCCAGGTCGAGGCCCGCGGCGCCGACCGAAATCGGGGCCGGGCGGACGTTCGTAAACGCGAACGCGGCCGGCGGATCGGCGGGCAGGTCACCCGGCACCGGGCCGGCCGCGGGGAAGCGGCCGCCGGCCGCGAATCCCAGGGCGTCGGCCGTCGTGAAGGCGACCGACCCGCCGACCTCCAGGGCGGCCCCGCGGCCCAGCACGACGCCGGCCGGGTTGATGAGGTACACGGCGGTCCCGTCCTGTTCGCACTTCACCGTGCCGGCGATCGTGGACGCGGTGCCGCCGGTCACTCGGGCGACGACGTTGTCCGTCTCCATGGCCGGGGCAAAGTCGGCCGTCTCGGCCGGGTTCAGGTTGAACTGGCTGAAGCTGTAAAACAGGTTCCCGCCCGACCGCCTGCCCATGGCCTCGGTGAGCGTGTAGGTGCCGCCGACGAGGGGCACGGGGCCGGCGCCGCCGCCCGCGAGCGTCCCGTCCAGCACCAGGCCGTCCGCCCGGTGGAAGCGGCCGCCGCCAGCCCCGTCCGGGCGGAACGAGGCGGGGCCGCCGTCCAGCGTGATTGTGGGGGCGGCGATGCCGACGGACCCGACCCCGTGCCCCGGGTCCGGAGACGTGGCCGACAACACGACGTCCCCGGCGACGGACGCGACGGACCCGGCCGTCACCCGGATGGCGCCCGCCGACCCGACGGGCAGGTCTACCGGCAGGACGGAAGTCGCCTCGCCGATTGGGCCCTCGGCGGTCTTCGGCACGTCGGTCGCGACGACGGGCCGGCCGTTGATCCGCAGGGACCAGCCGTTGAGCCGGACGGCGGCCTGGTCGGACGAAAGGTTCAGGGTCCACGGCCCGCGCGCCGGCACGCCGCCGAACGCGGGTTTGAAGTCGTCCGCCGGCTTATAGGAGCCGGCATAGGGCGGGGTCGGCCCGCCGGGCGCCCCCGCGTCGCCGATCGTGCGGCCTGCCCCGGGGTCGAGGGTGAAGACCGAACGAAGCGGTGCCGCCGCGGCCGGGTCCGTCGCACCGACGGGCGTAAAGTCCAGGAGCGCCGCCCCCGCGCCGTCAAACGCGCCGGGGGGCACGGGGCTTGACAGCCTGGCCGACAGTCTCGCGCCCGTTTCCCCGGTGACGTCCAACCCCACCTGTAGGTCGGACACGAGGACCCCCGTCGTGTCCGCGCGGAGGGCGGCCGGGCCGCCGACCCCGTCGACCGACACGACGGCAGCGGCGACCGAGATGCCGCCCGCCGCCCCGCCGCCGCCGGCCGCGGACGTGTCGATCGTCGATCGGGCCAGCGAGAACGCGCCCGTCGCGACGACGTCCACGCCGCCGCCGGCCGCCGCGCCGAGGGTGCGGCCGGTGATTACTGCATCGGCCAGTCGGACGTCGGCGCCGCGGACCACGACCCGCCCGCCGGCGTCCCCGTCGACGTCCACCCGGGCGGGCGTCGCCTCCCCGGCGTCCGACCTCACGCCGGCCAAGTCGACGTCGGCGCGGATCGGGACGCCGGTCACGTCGACCGCGGCGGACGGCGAACCCGGGTCGGCGCGGACGTCCCCGGGTGAGCCGGCGGCGAGGACGTTGACCCGGCCGCCGGGGGCGGCGAGCGTGCCGCCGTCGACCCGCACGGGGCCGCCGGCCAGCGTCAACACCCTGCCGGCCGGGACGGCCAGCGACGCCCCCTGGATCGAAATGCCCGCCGGCCGGGGGGACAGGAACCCGAACGCGGCCGGGGCGGCGGTCGTGAGGACGGAGTCGGCCGGGGTGGCCGTGGCGGCGAACCGGCCGCCGTCGGCCAGTTTCAGGTGGTCGGCGGTCGTCACGGCGAACGACCCCTGCACGTCCAGCCTGGCGTCCGGCCCGAACACGACGCCGGCCGGGTTGACGAGGTAGAAGTCGGCGTTGGGGATGGTGCAGCGGATCGTGCCGTCGATGCTGCTGGCCGAGCCGCCGGTGACGCGGGCCAGGACGTTTTGGACGGCGGGCCCGGACGCCGGACCGGTGAACGTGGCCGTCTCGCCCCTGGCCAGGTCGAACTGGCGGAAGCTGTGAAACAGGTTGCCGCCGGCCCGCTTGCCCAGATCCGGCGTCACCGCGAAGTTCGGCCCCGGCAACGACCTGGCCGGGCCGACCGACCCGTCCGTGCTGACGGCGGCCCGCACCCGGGCGGGTGCGATCAAGGCGGCGGCCGCCGCGACGGCGGCGTAGAACACGGCAGGGGCGCACGGCTTGCGACGGCTGGACGGCATGGGCTATCCGCGAAGAGTGGGGCCAACGCGGCCGGCAGGGCGAACGGTGGGCGGTGTCCTCCCACCCGTTTCGCGCCCGGACCGAGTCGTCGGCAGGGTGAAGATACCGGCGATCGGCCCCGGCCGTCCAATTGGAGTGACGGCCGGCGTCGGAGGGAGCCGTACGTCGGCTTCCTTACACAAGGGGCGAGGGGTTGGAGAGCCGACGGCCTGCCTGCCACCCTCCCGTGGCCCACCGGCGGCACCACCGGAACGATTACAAGAGATGTAAATAAAAAGACGAAAATTATTGACACGGCGCCGCCGGCCGGTAGAATTGGCGCGGGGCGTCGCGGCCTGACTGAACGGCTGGGACCCGGCTCTTTGACAAGTTCATACGGGCGTGTCCGCGCCCTCGTTTTTCACAGATGCCTTGGCAAGCCCAGCGCCTGTCCGCCCCTGATGCGCCGCCGAATTGCGCGTGTGGTTTCGGCACCCGTCGTCGGTCGTTGGTGACGTATTCGTTGTAAGACGGCCCGAAAAAAAGTCGGCCGCCGTTGCGTTGAGCCGGCTACCGCGGCAAGGGCGGCAGCCCCGGGTCCTCGCCGGCGACGGCCGGCGGGGGCCACGTGTGGGCGTGGCCGAACCGCTCCATCCGGATGTAGTACGTCGCCTCCCCCTGGTCCGGGACGACCAGCCCCCGCCACGTCTGCCGCAGGCCGGGGACGGCCGGGAACTCGACCGTCACGTCGTGGCGGCCGGGGTCCAGGTCCAGCGGCAGGACGAACGTCGTCCGCGGCAGCATCTCCCACTGCCGCACGTCCGCCGTGCTGCCGGCCTTGAGCAGCAGGCCGGCGGCGATCAGCCCCAGCCCGACGGCCTGGTCGTTGTGGCTGTGGCGGGTCAGGCCGTACGCCCCGCCGGCGATCAGGCCCGTGCCGACCGTCGTCTTGATCGTCCGGATCGTGTCGATGTCCTGCCACCGCCGCTCCTGGGCCACCGCCACCAGGTCGACCGGCGGCCGCCCGCGGCCCTTCAGGTCGACCGGCCGGCCGTCGACGATCACCGCCGGCGGCGGGACCGGGCCGGCCTGCTGCGGCGTGGGGGAGAAGCCGACGATGGCCCCGTCGTAGTTCGTCACCTTCCGCGGGGCGAACCCGAAGTCGACGACCAGCAGCAGGTTGGACTTGCGGTTCACCTCGGGGTCGCCGAGCGGCATCAGGTAGTTCCGCAGTTCGGGGACGCGGTTGAAGTACTTCAGGGCCTTGTCGTCCTCGCCCAGCCGCTGCCAGCTCCTGGCCAGCATCAGGTAGCCGAGGGCGAAGTCGCTCTCGACCTGGCGGTACTGGTCGGCGGAATTGGCGGCGTTGGGCGACTCGCCGTAGTCGCGGAGCTTGAACAGGGAGTTCTCGAACGCGGCCCGGGCGTTGGCGTAGTCGTGCCGCATGTAGTAGACGAGGCCGAGGTAGAAGTTGGCCATCGCCCGCTCGTAGGGCTCGCCCTTCCAGACCTTGAGGTTCTCGCTGACCAGCACGGCCCCGAGCGACCGGCCGCCGTCGTTGACGCCGACGCTGTTGATGACCTCGTAGGCCCGGAGGAAGGCGCCCTCGGCGGCGTCCAGGTCGTAGTCGGCCAGGGCGGCCGAGCCGAGGCGGACGTTGTTCAGGACGAAGTTCTCGTCCGTCTGGGCGGCGGCGGGGGCGAGCCGCTGTTGGGCCCCGCGGTAGTCGCCGTGGAAGAAGGCGGCGACGCCGGCCTCGCCCGGGCGGGCGGACTGGGAGGCGCAGCCGGTGAGGAGCAGCAGGCAGCAGGCAGTAGGGAGTAGGCAGAGACGGGCGACGGCACGGACGGGCCGGGCTGAAGTCGGTTGCCTGCCGGTTGCCACGGTGCGGGAATCCATCGGCGTCCGCCTCTTTTCTCTGCCTTCTGCCTACCGCCTACTGCCTACTGCACGCCTCAATCCAGGAACCCTTTTACCGCCACTTTCTTCACCTCGTACCGGCCGGCCCACAGCGTCGACCGCCGCTCCAAGTCGGTCAGCTCGAACACGCACAGGTAGGCGCTGCTCCGCCGCTTCGAGCTCTCGTCGGTCAGCGAGTAGAACGTGCCCCAGAGGGAGTACCGCGGGTTCAGGGCGTCCGGGGCCGGGCCGAGCGGGACGTCCAGTTCCTGGCCCCGCAGGCGGTAGAACGTGTCGCGGTTGATGATCCACTCGAAGTCGTCCGGGGCGTGCTTGCTCAGCAGCCACCGGACCCGGGCCGTGAACGCCTCGGCCTCGCCGCGGGGCAGCACCTCGCCGGTCATCCGGTTCTCGACCGGCTGGACGACGACCTTCAGCGGGCCGTCGGCGGCGATGGCCGCCCGGACCCGGCCGTCGGCCAGGATGCCCGCCGCCATCTGGTCGGTCATCTCTTCCAGGTTGACGCTGTCCAGCGCCGTATTGTGGCCGCTCTGGACGGCCGACGTGCAGCCGGACGCCGCGGCCGCGGCGGACGCGCCGGCCAGCAGGAGGAGGAAGTCCCGTCGTGACGTCATGCCGCCCGTCCCTCGGAAAGTCCGGCCTGTGAGACCGTCCGGACGCGCCGCCCGCGCCGGCTACCGCCCCACCTTGACGGAGTACAGCCCGGTCCACGGCGTACCGCGGGTCCGCAGGTCGTAGACGTCGAACTGGAGCTGGTAGTAGACCGTCCCCCGCTGCTGCAGGGCGCGGGCGACGCCGGTCAGCTCGTAGTCGGGGTTGATGGCGTCTGGGGCCGGGCCGGTGCCGCCACGGCCGGACTGGCCGAACCCGTCGGGGCCGCCGACGTCCTCCCGCTCGTGGGACCGCTCGCGGTAGAACTTGTCGCGGTTGACGATCAGCTCGATCCGCCCCTCGCCCTGCTCGAACAGGCGGGCCCGCAGGGCCTGGAGGAACAGGTCGTAGTCGGTCATGAACGTGGGGTCGTGGGTCAGGTCCTCCATCCGGCCGACGACCATCGTCCACCGCGTGCGGCTCTCGTTCAGCCGCTTGCTGCTCAGCAGGGACGCGGCCATCTGGTCGGCGGCGTGGTTGATGTCCAGGCTCTGGAGGCCCCGGTCCCGCGGGTCGAGCGTATCGACCGACGGCCGCTGCGGGCCCTGCGGCTCGTGCGAGCACCCGGCCAGGCCCGTCAGCCCCGCGCCCAGACCGACCAACACCGCGGCCGACGCAAACGACGGCAGACGCTTCGACGCGACGCGAGGGGCCGCCTGCCCGCTGGATCCGCTCAACATGCCGCACGCTCCTTGTGTTTCCGATTATCTTTCCGAGGCTACGATAAGCCCGGCCGCCGGCACCGGCAATCGGCCCGAACCTGAGGGATCGGACAGACCCGGCATGGCCTTCACCAGCCCGTCGATGCCGGCAAGGGTCGACACAAACCGACACCATCAGCCCGTGCCGCCCGATAGAGGATATGCAGGCAGACACGCGGCCGGCGGCGACGCAAGGCCGACGGCCCGGAACAGGCCGGTTGACCGCCGCCGGGCCCCATCCTTTTATCGACTGCCGTGTCTAGCCGATTGGGTTTTTGTCGGGCCCGCTCCGCCGACCGCGCGGGGCCACGTCCGGCGAAACCCGCCTGACGCCCGGCCGGGGTTCTGACTCGGTTCTGACTCGGTTCTGACTCGCAACTGCCGGGCGACCAAGGAGGTACGTGTGCGACGCGCGCAACGAACGGGCCGGCTGCTGGCCGCGGCGGCGATGGGCGTGATCGGCCTGGCGGGCCTGGCCGCCTTCACCGGCTGCCACGAGGACCACCCCCCCGCCCCGCCGCCGCGGATCGGGCCGCCAGTGTATCGGACCCGGCCGGCGCCCCAGGACGTGTACAAGCCACTGCCGGACCCTGGCCGGTCCGAGTTGCCACCCCCGCCGTACGCCGACCCCCCGATCGTGTCTCAGCGAATCCCCGAGGCGCAGGCGTTCGTGCGTGCGTGGAACGAGGTCGGTCACCCGCGGATCGTCGTGTTCGTCAACCGCACGCCGGCCGGCGAGATCGCCCCGGCGGCCGACGCGATCCCGCGCGTCGAGGCCCCGCGCCACGACGCCCACGCCGCGCAGGGGGCGCAGGGGGCGCAGGGGGCGCAGGGGGCGCAGGGGGCGCAGGGGGCGCAAGGCGACCTGTTCGCCGACGGCACGCCCCCTGAAGCGCCGCGCGGCTACGACCCCGCCGCCGCCCACAGCGTCGCGGCCGTCGACTACGCCGCCATCGAGGCCAAGCTGGCCGAGTGGCTGTCGGCCGGCGGGCAGGTCAAGCTCGTCTCCCCGCTGGCTGCCCGGGCGCGGCTGACCGAGGACCAGGTCCGCGGGCTGGAGGCCGGCCAGGCGCGGGTGTTGCCGGACGTGGCGAAGCAACTGGACGCCGACGTGCTGGTCCAGGTGCAGGCCCACCCGACCGACCAGGCCGCCGACGGCCCGGGCGTCCGGCTGGTGGGCCAGGCCATCAACCTCGCCCCCGGCAAGGACGGCAAGGACTTCGGCCTGTCCCTCGGGTCCGTCACGCTTACCGTCCCGCCGCCGCTGACGGCCGAGACGATCAACACGTACACGCGGTTCGCGGCCCGCAAGCTGATGAGCGACATGACCGACGCGTGGGTCGGCCCGCCCGCCCCGCCGCCGGGCACGGGCCCCGGGACCGGCACGCCGCCGGGTACAGGCCCGGCGTCCGGCCTTGGGACCGGCCTCGGCACGAGTCCGGCCACCCCCGGCGAATTACCCCACGAGCCGCTGCCGCCCGCCGCCGCCCCGGCGACCGGCCCCGGCACGGCCCCGCAAGGCTACGGGCCGCCGACGGCCGACCCACTCGGCGGGCCCCTCAGCGACCCGTCCCGCGACGCCCCCCCCGGTGGCATTCCCCCGGCCAAGCCGTCGCTGCTGGACCGAACGCCGGCCGACGGGCCGGCCGGTGCGAGCAGTCCGGCCGGTGAGCCGGTCGCCGAGCCCGGCGGGCCGCGGTAAGTTTGGCCGAGTTGATCAGCGAGCCGTTGGAGGCCGCCGGCTGTTTGCGACGATGTGGAGTAGCAAGGACGGGGGCCAAGCGTGCGGAAGGATGTCCGATGTTGACGAGCCTGGTTCGCAGTCTCAAGGCGCTCAAGTCCACCCTCCGGCCGGCGGCGGCCGCCGCCCTGCTGGGTGCGGCCCTGCTGTCGGCTGGCGGGTGCCACAGCGACGCCCCCGTCACCGCCCGGCCGGAGGCGTACGACGTGCCGTGGCTGCTGACCACGCCCGCGCTGCGGGCCGACACGATGGTCGGGGACGTCCGGCAGGTGTACGACGAGAATAACCTGCTGCACGTGACGGTCCCCGTCCGCAACGTGACCGGCCACAACATCCCGCTGCTCTACAAGTTCATGTTCTACGACCGCAACGGGGCCGAGCTGAGTACCTACGCCGGCCAGACCGTCATCCCCCCGCACGGCCTGACCGAGCTCAACGCCAACGCCACCAGCCCCCGTGCAGAGGGCGACCGGCCGTTCCGGCTGGAGGTCCGTTACCTGGAGCCTTGGGCCCCCGGCGCCAACGTCGGCACGTGAGTCGAATTGACAGGACCTACAGCCCGGCCGCAGAACCGCCGGCTCGGCCGGGACGTAACGACGTAAGGAACGTAAGGATTGCGGTCATGTACCGCCTTGAAAACCAGTCGATCGGGCGTATACTCCCACCCCGATCGATTCGGCCCGGCAGTTTTTGCCAGGGCCGAAGCGGTCCGGACTGATTCACAACCCGACACCCGGGCGTGTACCCAAGTGGCCAACGGGGTCAGACTGTAAATCTGATGGCTTATGCCTTCGCAGGTTCGAATCCTGCCGCGCCCATGAGACTCGCAACCCTCGGCCCTGCCGGGGGTTGAGTCGTTTTGGGGGTTCGAGATCTACCCACTGGAATACACCCGCCGGTGGATGGCGCGGTCCGGCCGCCGAACTTTGGGAAGATCCGGCTGGTGCCGGACTCGGGCGCCTGAGCGAGGCGAGATCCCGATTCTTGCCCCGGTTTCTCCCGCCGTCACGTGCAACCCTGCCTGCGCGACAAGTTCCGCGGCTGCCTCCTCGGCACGGCCGTCGGTGACGTGATCGGCGCCGTCGTCGAGGCCGAGTCCCCCGGCTACATCGCCGCCACGTACCGCTCCGTCGACGACATCCTCGCCGCCGCCACCATCCCGGAATTCGCCGGCCCGGACTGGCAGGTCGGCCGGTTCACCGACGACACGCAGATGATGCTCGGCGTGGCCGAATGGCTGCTGGCCGGCGAGGCCCCGTCGGCCGAGCGGCTGCTGGCCCGGCTCGCCGCCGGGTACGAGCCGTGGCGGCGGTACGGCCCGGGGATGGACGCCATCTTCCGCCTCTACGCCCGCCACCCCGCCGAGTGGCGCGACCTGGCCACGGCGGCCTTCCCCCAGGGGTCCTACGGCAACGGCAGCGCCGCCCGCGTGGCCCCCGTCGGCCTGGCCTGCTCCCACGACCCGGCGGCCGCCGCGGCGCTGGCGATGGAATCGTCCCGGCCGACGCACACCCACCCCCTGGCGTACCAGGGGGCCGTGCTCCAGGCGCTGGCCGTCGGGGCCGCCGTCCGGTGCGACCCCGCCGCCTGCGCGCCGGCCGGCGTCCTGGCCGTGCTGCGGGCCGGGCTGGGGCGGTTCGCGGACCGGATGCAGGACACGTCGCCGTTCGCCCGGGCCCTGGACGCGATCGAAGCCGGCCTGGCCCGCGGCGCGTCCTGCGGCGACATGGCCGCCGCCCTCGGCACCGGCGTGGCGGCCCACGAGGCCGTGCCGATGGCCCTCTACTGCTTCCTCCGCCACCGCGACTCGTTCGCCGACGCCGTCCGCCAGGCCGTCTTCCTCGGCGGCGACACGGACACGATCGCCGCCATGGCCGGGGCCCTCGCCGGGGCGCTGCTCGGCCGGCAGGCCATCCCGGCGGGGTGGGTCGCCGCCGTCCGAGAGGAGAAGTACACCCCCGCGGCGATCGAGGACATGGCCGATCGGCTCTTGGCGAAGCACGGGCCGACCTAAGTCGGCGAGTCTGCCGGGCGCGATTGGAAACGTCCGAGGCGGCTAGACCTCGACGGCCGGAGATCGGGGGAGGATGGATTAATCGGGTTTCCAAGGCGCGTTCGCCCTTGGCCGCTTCAAGTCGGGCCTGACAGAGCTACAATCCGGGTGAAGGTCGGTCAGACCGGGGAGCCAGGGGATGACCCCAAGTACGACCGCCGCCATGGGTCCCATGCCGCCCGCCGTCCCGCGGTACTGCGACAGGTACCAACTGGCCGCCAGCCTCTTCGAGGCCCTGCGGCTGGTCGGCGAGGAGTTCCCAACCGCTTCCGGCGTCCGCGTTGGCGTCGAGGCGGACCCGGAAACCGACGAGGAGGCGGTCGTCATCGACGTCGCGGCCGACCTGTCCCCCGACGAAGCGGAAGCGCGGAAATTGGAGTACACCCGCCGGTGGGTGGCGGCGGTCAGGCCGGACGTGATCGGGAAGATACGACTGGTGCCGGACTTGGGCGCCTGAGGGGCGGAGCGGGCTGGACCCTCGCGACTTCCACGTCTTGGCCGCGCAGGCCACCGCCGGGGGATCATTACCAACTTATGACCCCCTCCCGCCCCCGAGGCCGTCGCGACCACCGTCCAGTGCGACCCCACCAAGTGCCCGCCGCCCGCGTTCCTGGCCGAGCCATTAGCCGGTTCTCAGGTCCGACCCGACTGTTAACGGCATGACGGTTCCATGCTATCTTGGGGTGAGTCGGTAAGTGGCGATCTGGATTGTCCAAGCGAGACCTAACGACCAAATTGGCAGATGGCCCCACACTGCCCAAACGAAACTCGTTGTCGCCAAGGCCAACGGATACACGTATTTTGTATTGCGCCTGTACCCCATAGCCACGGGAATGGTCTGCTGGCCGTTCATGAAGTCTTTCCCGGCGTCTCTAATGTCACCACACAGGTTTCGGACGGCCATGGCAAACCAGACAACTAGCAATACTTGCAGAGAAGATTGAGAAAATGGAAACACCAAAAACACCTTCAATAAGCCGATCAGCGCAGGCGAAAAGATCCCCATCCACTTTATTTTCTTAAGAGCATAGCCGAAGGCGGTCGCGCAGACAGCCATCTGACAAGGGTGCGGGTAGATCCAAATCCCAAATACCAAACAAACAAGCCATGCCCAAGCCGGCCAGAGAGCCCTTCCCGAGTCCCGATGCAGCCATTCCAAGAATATTAGGAATCCGAACCATAAAGTCAGGACACTTGCCATTCCGATAGGCCGCACATTCAGCATAATTAACAGCAGGACGAAATCGACCGCCGAATACATTCTCAATTGTCCGAAGTAGTTGACGAACGTACTTGGGTAACCAAGATAAGACCGGTAGCGTTCCATCTTGATGAGGTAATGACCGTCGTCACTTTCTTGAGGCAGGGAACGTACTGGTATCGAGTCTGATACCCATGGATTCATGGGCACCGATGGACAGGGAGCATGTTGAGCATGAGGCGCCTCAAATATCCACTGTGGCACCCCTCGCTAACGCGCTCATGAATGGGGAATCGGTAGAGAGTATGGCGAGCGAGTAAGACAGGTTAGAGGCGCACTGCTTCCATTCGTTCTGGAACAGGAGAGAAAACGCGTTACAGGCCGACAGTAGCGACGGCTCCCGCCACCGCCGGTGGCAAAACAGCGATGCCCAAACCCGGTACTCACTATCACATAATACCTCGAGTGACGTGTTTCTCCGTAAGGCGTGGGCCACCGGGTTCCACGTTATCAACATCTCACCTGCTTCGAGATGATCCGCAGCGAACCGAACGTCCTCGAGTCGGTCGACCGCTTCGGCAGATACGCCCTCGGGAATGCCCACCTTCGCCCGGTATTGTTCCTCCGCTGCAGACTCTCGGTGGACGAACACTAGCGAACTGCGGCCGTAAGTCTTTCCCTTTTTTCGAAAGACGAACTGCCGTTCGCAATGGCACTCGAATAGGCCTACGTAGTTATTGAGTGCTTCAGGGCGAAGAAAGATTGGAGCGTTGGCAGCGATTACGAAATCGAAATAGTCTTGGGAGTGAGTTTCGATCTTCTGAATCTGGTCGTGACTCGTGCGATCGGCGTAATCGATTTGAATATCGAGGCCATACCGAAGACACATGCTCTTTACGACACATACGGCGGCCACCTCGATGCATGAGCAGTTCACTACAATAGGACCGTTGCTTTTGATGTGAGCGATTAAAACCGCAACGTGCTCGCGACATTCCGGTGTGGACAGATGATCCGAGATCACGAGGGAGTGCAGGCTTGGCAATCGCTTATCAGTGACTCCGGGTGTGATCGCCTGAGCCATCCGAAGCCGTCTTCGGGCGTCATCCCGCGCGCGCTCCGGTGACCAGCCGCCTGTGAGAGGAGAGTCCTTAAATCCCGCCGCAACTGTATGGCTGCAATGCGGTGCGGCAAGCAAAAGAGTGGTAGTAGGTCTGTAGGACGCCACTTCTGAAGGTCTATGTTTCGGCCGATTTGTCGGCCCGCCCATGTTGCGGCTAAAGTCGCCGGTACCATCCATCCTCCCAGTACTGCTGCCGCAAGACCTGGCAGGCTGTTGAAGGTGGTACTGAGCAAAAAGTCAAAGCGGTCCTTTCCGCTTCGTTCGTCGAGTTTACGACCCATGGGAAGTCTCCAAGTCGTGGCCACTTGGGAAGGCCACAGCGCACTCCGTCCACCACATTGTCGTAGCCTCGGGCCATAAGAGCAAGCCAATATAATTTCGCTACTCGCTTGTAGTCCTCGCGGCCCCCAGCACCTAGGCGTTGGAAGGCGACAACCTGAGACAATCGTGGCGTGGATCGAATTCACTTATCGATACTTCATGCGAATCAGGAAAGCGTCTAATGAGCAACCGTTTTCCGTGCTAGAGCTGCCACTACCATCACAAGCTCCGTCTGCGACTCAGTTTACGCATCGCACGACCCTGATAGTTGTGGTTGTACTTGTTCTTAAGATTTGCAAAAGCCGTTACTCCTTTCCCTACAACACTCGTTACCAAACCGCCCGCCCCTCCGGCCACGCCTCCACCCCATCCGCCACCGGGTGCAGCAGCGGGTCGATCGTCTCGGCGTACGCCCTCCCCCGCCCGTCCGTATCCCCGTTGAACAGCACCGCCCACGCCAGCCCGTCGTGCCGGCGGACCAGCAGCGTCGACGTCCCGTCCAGCCGCCCGGCGTGCCACGTGTTCATCCTACCGCCGCCGGCGTCCCCGCCCGTATTCCCGCCCTTCCCGACGGGCCGGACCATCCACCCGTCGGCGTAGTAGGCGGCCTTCGGCCGGCCGTCGGCGTCGTACCCCGTGTCCGTCGGCCGGCGGAACATCTCCCGGACCGAGTCGGCCTTGAGGACCGGGCAGCGGTCGGGGTCGTCGAAGGCCGAGGCGAACCGGACCAGCTCGGGGGCCGACGCGATCCACCCGCCGTGGGCGTCCATCGACTCCAGGCACCAGCCGCCGTAGGCGATCGGCACCTTCTTGGCGTCGGGGACGGTGGGGAAGACGCTGGGGGCCTTGACGTTGTCGCGGGGGTAGTAGCGGACCTCGCCGGGGGCGCGGCCGGCGGGCAGCGTGCGGCCGAGCCGCATCCGGCGGATGCCCAGCGGGGCGAGGACCTGCCGGCGGACGTAGTCCTCGTAACCCGTGCCCGACGCCCGCTCGATCACCCGGCCCAGGACGCAGTAGCCGAAGTTGGAGTAGGCCTCCTTCGTGCCGGGGTCGAAGTCGAGCCGGCGGCCCATCATGTACTCGACGATCTGCCGCGGCGTGGCCGGGGCGCCGGTGCCGTCGCCGACCATGTCGCCGATCATGCGGGTCTCGAACATGGGGTCGGACGAGAACAGGGCGTCGCGGTCGAACCCGCCGGTGTGGTGGAGGAGTTGGCGGATCGTGACCTTGCGGAGGCGCGGGTCCTCGGTGCGTTCCAGCGGCAGGTACGGCTTGAAGTCCGGGAAGTCGAACGCCAGGTCGTCCAGCCCGAGTTTGCCCCGCTCGGCCAGTTGCAGGATTGCGACGGCGGTGACGGGCTTGGAGACGCTGGCGATGCGGAACAGGGCGTCGGGGTCGACCGGCTCGCGTTTCTCGACGTCCGCGTAGCCGAAGCCGCGGGCGTAGACGAGGCGGCCGTTGCGGGCGATGGCCAGGGCGGCGCCGGGGACGTCGTGGTCGCGGACGAACGAGGTCATCAGCCGGTCGAAGGCGGCGAGCTTGGGCTCGGGGTCGCCGGTGACCGGGATCTCGGCGGGGGCGTCGGCCCGGGCCGGTGAGGCGAGGCAGGCGAGCAGGAGGGGGATGGTCCAGGTCGGTCGGGCGGGGCGTGTCATGCGAGTCCTTCCGTAGCCGGGGCGAGGGTGGCGACGTCGCGCGCGGGGTAGCGTAATCCCCGCCGGCGGTGGAAGCACGCGGCGGCGCGACGTCCGCGCCCGAAGGGACCGTGGGGCCCGGCGCCGGCCCGTCACCACGCCGGTGCCTGAGCTACGCGAAGGCCCGGATCGTTCGCGCGGCTGATCCGGGCCTTCGCATACCTCAGGCACCGGCGTGCATGCCCCTTTCTTCATTTGCGTTTACACGATGAGAGTTGATTTCATCCTTTTCGGGCGATAAGATCAGGTTGGGGCCAGGGTCCGCCCCTGGGGGGGAAGGGTCGTGACACAACCAGTGGACGAGCCCGCCGCCGCTTCTCCAACCGTCGGCGGTGATTTGTGGTGTGGGGAAGGGGAGCAACGGGGCAAAGATCCGGGACATCCATGCGACACGCAGCAGACGCGCAATCGCTGACGATCGGCGCCCTTGCCGCACTGGCCCTGGCCCTCGGGACCGGGTGCGCCAGCGCGCCGCGGGACGCCCCGGCGGCGCGGGCCCTTACCCGTCGACGAAGCGGTTCGTCGACCTGCTGTTCGGCAAGGACGGGGCGTGGGCATACCTGGCCGACTTCTCGGCCCCCGTGACGATGGCCCCGACCGACGTGGACGCCGGGCCGGCCGGCGGCGGGCCGCGGACGCTGCTCGAAGAGGACGGGCTGAAGATCAGCGCGATCGCCGGCCACCACGACGACGCCCCGGCCGTCATCTACCGCGTCGACTACAAGGGCCGCGGCGTCGTCTTCACCGGCGACATCGACCCGGCCGGGCTGGACAACCTCCGGCGGATCGCCGGCGGATGCGACCTGCTGGTGTTCAACGCCGTCGTGCTCGACCCGCCGGGGTCGCCCACCATCCTGTACTCCCTGCACACGCCTCCCGGGAAGATCGGCGAGGCCGCGGCGGCGGCCCACGCCGGGGCGGTGCTGCTCACGCACCTGAACCCGACAGTCGACGGGTCGCGCGACGACGTCGTCGCGTCGATCCGCCGGCATTACGCGGGGCCAGTCACGTTCGCAGGCGACGGCATGCGTTTAGCGCCGTGAGTCATGTCCGGATGGCGTGCCGATTCCGCCCTGCCCCCCCCGCCCCCAGCACGGGAGCGGCACGGTACGATAATAACTCTTTATAATTTTCGAGTTTATTTAATCGCGATGCGACGGTACAATACCGGCGGAGGCCCAGGGTCCGGCCGGGGCCGGCCGGGGCCGGCCGGGGCCGGCCGGGGCCGGCCTTCGGGCCATTCTTTGGCAAGTGAATACGCCTCACACGCCGGACACCGATCGTTCGCGGACGATGCGCGGTGTACTCGTTGTAGAACCGCGTGTGAAACGGCCGACCGGTCGAATCACACTGGCGAAGGCCCCCCGGCGGCCCCCACTTACTTCCCCAGTACCCGCTCCGGTGGAAACGCCCGGCCCTGGAGCAGCGTCCGGCCGCCGTCCTCCGTGGTCGATTCCAGCAGGACCGGGACGATCAGGAAGTCCCCCGGCGCCTTGCCCTCGGCGTCCACCCCGGTCAGGACCACGTCCCGCCGGGCGTACCCCGGGTCGTCGGCGGCCCCCGACTCCCGGGCGGCCCGGCTTTCGAGCGGGAAATTGGCGTCCAGCAGCACCCGCCCGCCGGGGTCGACCCGTCGGATCGTCCCGGTCAGCGTGCCGAACGACCCGACGCCGGCGGCGGCAGCCGGGATGTCGGGGACGTCGACGGCCTGCGGGTCCCGCAGCCGGTCCAGCCGGGACCGGGCCAGCCGGGCCTCGTCGCGGGCGGCGGCCACGGACGCCGACTTGGCCTCGGCCGTCCGGAACGCCCACGTCCCGGCGTGGTACACCACGTCCCGCGGCAGACCGGCGTCCACTCGCCCGGCGTCGATCCGCGTCAGCCGGTCGTCGGCCGCCGCGACCTGCTGCTCGACGGCCCGGGCCTCGTCCGCCTGCGCCGCGAACGCCCGGCGGTAGCCGTCGCGGACCGGCGCCGGCAGGTCGTCGCGCAACGCCGGGCCGGTCGAGTCGGCCGGTGCCGGGGCGGCATCGGACGTGCGACTCTGTACCTGGGGGCTGGGCGTCCGTCCGGTGCAGCCGGCGCCACACGCGACGGCCACGAGCGCGACGACCGGCAAGACGCTTCGCATCGGCTGCTCCTTCTCCACCCGTGCGGGGCGGACCGAATTGTACCGTCGGCGGCCCGCAAGGCCGGACGAACGCAATCACCTCTCCGCGGCCCCGGCCCTGGCCCGCTTCAGCAGCCGGACGGCCGTCTCGGCCAGCATCTCGCCCGACCCGGCGGCGCAGCGGGCGCTGACCGGCTCGTAGTTGCCCTGCTCGTAGGCCGGCCGGTTGGGGATGTACCCGATCGACCCGTCGGCCAGCTCGGCGATCATCGTATGGCGGAACGGGCTGGCGGCCTTGACCGACAGGCCCAGCTCGACGAACACCTCGCCGGGCAGGGCCACCCATGCCAGGTCGTCGCCCAGGGCGATGACCTGCACCTCGACTTCCAGCGGCTCGCCCTCCCGGGCGGCCACGTCCAGCACCTTGAATGCCCGTACGCGGTCGAGGAACGGCGGGGCGTCCTTGCCGAACGTGGTGGCCGTCTTGCGGGCCCACTCGACGTCCGCCGGCGTCACCTCGGGCAGTGGCAGCTTGACGATCTCACTGTACGCCCGCGGGGCGAGAGTGGCGGCCGGCCGGAGGCGGGCGTAGGTCTTGACGACCTCGCCGCCGAGGATCGTGCCGATCCGCTCGGCCTCCCGCGGGCCCTTCTGGGGGTCGGGGCTGGAGACGTCGATGTGGTTGATGTTGCCGCACGTGCCGTTGGCGACGACGGTGACCATGTCCGGCCCTTTCACGCGGGCCAGCAGGGCCGACAGGGCACCGGGGTAGTCGGCGGACACGCGGGTGCCGCCGACCGTGTCGGGGTGCATGGCGAAGTTGACGCAGGTGGCGATCGGGGCGGCGGCCGGTTGCGTTGCCGCCGCGGGTTGGGTCGTGCCGGCCGGGGCGGCCGCGGGGTCGGATCGCTCGAAGTAGACGACCGCCACGTCCGGGTCGATCGGCCCGGCGGGGCGGTCGATCTTGGGGTTCCGCTTGCCCGGGTTCCAGCCGACCGTACCGTCGGCCATGAAGTACCGGCGGTTGAAGCTGACGTGCTCCTCCCGGCCGACGGCGGCGGAGACGGCCGCCGGGGCGAGGCGGGCGTCGGCGTCATGGACCGCCTTGGCGATCAGGCCGGGCAGGGCGCCGGCGTACCGCCGGGCCAGGTCGGCCCCCGGGCCGTCGGTGGCGGCCGGGTCGCGGGACGAGCCGGACGGGATGACCGGGCCGGTGTGGGTGTGGGTGGCGCTGATCATCACCCGCTCCGGCGGCAGCCCGGTGTCCCGCTCGATCAGCCGGCGGGCCTCAACGACGACGGGACGGGGGAGCGTGAGGAGGTCGCAGACGACCAGCGCAGCCTTGGCACCGTCCTGTTCGACGACCAGGGCCTTGGCGTGCAGGTCGTCGTGGACGCCGTCGGCCAGCCGGGTGGAGTAGTACCCGGCCAGTGGCGCGCCCATCGGGGGCGAGATGACGACGGCCGCGGCGCCGGCCCGCAGGCCGCCGGACGGGGCTGTGGTCGGGCCTGCCGTCGCGGTTCCCGCGGGCACGGCCGCGAGGGCGACGACGGCGACGAGCACGACGGTCGGAGTGAGTCGCATGCGTACCTTCCTTCCCCTCGGCGTGCGGGGCTCACTGTCACACGAACCTCGGAGATACGGGCGATGTGGCCAGGCCGACTTCATTCACTTGGCCGGCGCGTACTCCCACTCGTCCGTCCCGCCGAGGACGGCCCGGAGGAAGAAGCCGTCGGCGTTCACCCAGTACGTGCTCGGCTTGATCCGCTCGCCGGCGTGCTCGAACCGCCAGGCGTCGTACTCCCGGCCGGCGACCCGCACCCGCTCCCGGCCGGCGCACCGGAGCGACTGCGGCCCGGTCGCCCGGCCGGCCGTCGACTGGAGGCCGTTGAACCGCACCTCGGCCCCGTCCCGCGGCCCCGACAGGGTCATCAGCACGGCCAGCCGGAACAAAGTCAACTCCGTCACGACCGGCGGCGGCGCCTCGACGGCCGCCGCCGCCCCGCGGACGGTGCCGACGGCCAGGCCCCGCTCGAACCGCAGGTCCATGATCGGGTCGGCCGGGGCCGCCTTGCCGAGCCCCGGCGCGGCCTCCTCCGCCGTCACGCGCTCCGGCGTCAGGGCGTCGTCCGCCAGGCAGGCGGTCGTGACCCGGATGACGCGGGCCTTGCCGTCAGGGTCGAGCACCAGCACGTCGGCCAACCGCAGCCGGTCGGGGCCGCCGGCGTCGTCGCGGGCCAGTTCGGTGTGGAATGTGACGCGACTGACCAGGTGGTCGCCGCGGCGGACGTCGTAGGTCGCGCCGGGCCAGCGCTGCGGCAGCAGGGCAACCGGCTGCGTGGTCGCGGCGGGGCGGGTGGCCGGGCGCGTCGACGCGGGCCGGGCGGCGACGGCCGCGACGAACAGGCCCAGGGTCGCGGCCCAGGTGACGGCGGGTGTGAAGGGAATACGTCTCCCCATGGGCCCAAGTCTAACCGATCGGGCCGATCCGTACGCGCCGGAATTGGTAGGGTCCGCACCGCGGACCATCAACCCGTTCCCGTTCGCGGACGAGGCATGGTCCGCAATGCGGATCCTACGACCAACCCGACGCCCCGTTCACCGCCCCGCCGCGACGACCGCCTTGTACGCCGGCCCGACCTTGTTGATCGTGTTGTACACGTCCCACTTCACGTCCTTCCCCGCCGCGTCCTTCACGTTGCACTTGACGTGCATCTGCATGACCGGCCGGACGTCGTCGATCGCCAGGAACACCGTCCGCCCGTCCGCCGACAGCGTGGCCGACTTCACGTCCACGTCGTCGTGCTTGGCCTTCGCCGGGTCGGCGACCGAGAATTCCGGCGACCCATAGTTCCCCGTCCACTTGTAGTTCCACTGCTCGACACCCCAGTTCCCCTCGTCGGCGGCCGTCGCCTTGTCCAGCGGGGCGGCGAACGTAATTGCCAGCCCGTTCTTGTGAACATGGAATTCGACCGGCATCCGGGACGGCTTGCCGGTGTACCGCACCCGGTGCAGGGCCCCGTCCCGCCCGGCGTTCGTCTGCCACCCTTTCAGCCCGGCCACGTACAACTGCCCGTCGGCCGGGTTGAACCGGGCCCGCATCAGGCTGCTGTCGAACTTCAGCGGGAACTGCACGGCCGCGCCCTGCATGACGCCGTCGACTTCCTCGGTCGACACGGCGAACAGGCTGCTCATGCCGTACGACAGGTGGACCATGTGCCCGTCCAGCGGCCCCCACTTCCCCTTGGCCGGTGCAAACGCCTCGCCGCCGCTGGAGTTGTCCATCTTCATCGGCAGCCACAGGATCGGCGGCTCGAACGTGGTCGGGGCCTTCTCGCCCTTGGGCAGGTGGGCGGCGGGGACCATGCCGTAGAACTTGCCCTGCTGGATCCGCTCGACCTTGCACGCCGGCATCCAGTGGCCCTGGTTGTCGGAGCAGACGAGCAGGTCGCCGGGGCCCATGCCGGAGCCGTTGGGGGCCCGCAGGCCGGTGGCGAACGTCTCGAACTTAGTGCCGTCCTTCGACACCCGGATCATCGTCCCCTGGTTGTCCGACCGCACGTCCGGCGGCCAGGGCGACCCCTTGGCGTAGTAGAAGTTCCCGGCCGCGTCCGTCTGGAGGTCCAGGCAGAACTCGTGGTAGTTGGTCGTCACCTGGGCGTCGTTGTTCACGTTCTGGTAGAAGTCGGCCTCCCCGTCGCCGTCCAGGTCGACGAGCTTCGTCAGCCCGTCCCGGCCGACCGTATACACCTGGTCGTCCACGACCTTCAGCCCCAGCGGCTGGAACAGCCCGGTCGCGAACCTCTTCCACTTCAGGTGTTCCAGCGTGTCGTCGATCCCGCTGACGACCCAGACGTCGCCGCCGATGGTGGACACGGCCGCCCGACGACCGTCGGCGAAGAAGTCGAAGCCGCCGAACCGGGTCATCGCGTGCCACGGGTTGTTGTACGGAGCGGTGAGCGTGTCGACGACGTAGGCGTCGGCGTCCGGCTTGCCGGAGGCGTTCACCACGCCCTTGGTTTCGATCGGGGCGCCCCACTGGGCGGGGCCGCCCTTGGTCAGCGTGGCGGGGTCGGTCAGTTGGGCGGCCACGTCATCGGCCGGCTTCTGGTCTCCCGTCGCCGCGACGACGACCGTGAACAACGCCGGCTCGGCCCGAGGGGGGACCTTCACCAGCACGCGCCCGCCGGCGGCCGACAGTTCCACCCCGCCCGTCCGGCCGAAAACGCGGACCGTCGTCCCCTTCCCGTCGGCACCCTTCAGTTGCACGGAGGCCGACGACTCGCTCCGCGGCCCGCCGCCGGAGCCGCTGCCGGAACCGGCACCCGTGGCCCCTTCCACGTCGCACACGACGAGGGTCATCGGCTTGTCCGACTTGCCGACTTGGAACGTCCGCGTAAACGCCGGATTCTCACCCGTCCCGACCAGCCCCGGCGTCTCCAGCACGTCGCAGTCACCGACCGTGTACGCCAGCACGACCTGGTCGCCGTGGCGGTACAGCCCCTTCCAATGGCCCCACTCCTTCGGCAGCGGGCCAAGGTGCTGGCCCGGGCTGAAGCTGGGGACCTGCCGCGGGTCATTCAGATCGTCGCCCTTGGCCCACCCCGGCCCGCGCTTGGTGGCGAACCGCATCATCCCCTTGGCCGTCTCGGCGACCTGCGCCTCGAACGCCTTCTCCTGGCCCTTCTCCGCCTTCCGGTTCGTAAACACCCCGACCTTCGGCGGCCCGCCGTGGAAGGCGGTGAAAGACGTGCTGTTCCGCGGGTCGATCAGCCGCAGCCACCCGGCGTCCCCGCCGCCGTCCGCCACCCGGGCCTTGACTGCCTTGCCGTCCCCGGCGGCGTCGTCGGCCGGCCCCCGGACCCACCCGCAGCTCATCCGCAGCGACTCGGTGTCGAAGCAGACGGCCGCCTTGCCGTCCTTGCCGAGCCGGACGATCACGCCCTTGTAGGTCGTGTTCCCCCCGGGAGCTTCGAGCGTGTTGATGACGAACCGGCCGTGTTCCGACTGCTCCAGCGCCTGGCCGGATGCCGTGGGAACGAGGGCGGGAAGGAGCAGGCAGACGGGAAGCGCGGCGAGGGCCCGGCGCCGGAGTTTGAGGACGTGCATACCGCACTCTACCCGAGGCCGTTCCGAGCGTTGAGGCAGGCCCACCGGCCCCTCACGTCCCGTCCCGCCGGGCGTGGGCGACCATGGCGATCATCTCCGCCGCCGCGTCCGCCGCCCGCTCGCCGGCGTGGCCGTGGGGGCCGCCGATGCGGTCCAGGGCCTGCTGCTCGGTGTTGGTCGTCAGGACGCCGAAGATGACCGGCAGGCATTCGAGGATGCCCACCTGCTGGATGCCCCGGGCGCACTCGCCGGCCACGTAGTCGAAGTGCGGCGTGTCCCCCCGGACCACGGCCCCCAGGCACACGACCGCCGCGAACTTCTTCGTGTGGGCCATCACCCTGGCCGCCACGGCCAGTTCGAACGCCCCCGGCACGCGGTGGACCTCGACGTGCTCGGCCGTCAGCCCCAACTGCCGCAGCCGCCGGACGCACCCGGCCAGCAACTCGTCGGTGATGTGTGCGTTGAACCGGGCCGCCACGACGGCGACCTTGGCGTCGGCCGGCAGTTGCACGTCGGCGGGGGTGGGGGCGGCGGTGCTCATGGGTTACTCACGGACGGACGTTCAGGGCAGGAGATCGACGACGGGGATGGCGGCTGGCGGCTGTCCGGGCAGGGCGAACGGGACGGCCTGCCCCGGGCCGTAGTCGTCCCGCCGGCGGTAGCCGGGGGCGGGGTCGGGGCCGGTCGGGTCGGTGTAGACCTCCACCCGCCGGTCGACGACGTTGACGATCCAATAGACGGGAATGCCGGCCCGGGCGTAGATCCGCCACTTGTCGTCCCGGTCGTCGTCGAGGCTCGACTCGGCCACCTCCACGACCAGCGCCAGGTCGGCCGGCCCCGGGTGGCGAGCGGCATAGTCACGCCGGACGCCGCGGGTGACGGCCAGGTCCGGCTCCGGCTCGCTGTCGGCGGTCGTGACGGCCGACTGCTCGCGGACGTGCCACCCGGCCGGCAGCCGGGCGGCCAGCGCGTCGCCGGTCAGGCCAAGGGCCACGTCGTGGGGCGGGTTCCGGGTCATCTTGTAAACGATCCACCCTTCGAGCAGTTCGACCGGGTCGGCCTCCGTCAGGACGCCGGCCTCGATCAGGCGGTGGTACTCGTCGACGGTGAACGGGCGCATGGGCCGGCTCGGGCGGGCCGCCTGCCGGGCAGTCGGCGGCGGCAGGGTGGGTCGGGTCGTGGCGGCGGCGGTCGTGATCATCTCGCCCCGGGATTGTACCCGCCCCGCGCCGTCGTCGCGCCCCTCACGGTTGCTCCAGCAAAGATAAAGACTTATGGGCAAGGGCCGCCTTGCCCAGGCGATGACGACCCCAAACCGGCCTGCCACGTTACGGGCAATGTGCGACCGGCCGCGGCGGGGCAATGATGTCCCCCGTTGATTCACCCAGTTCACACGGGAGACCCAATGTCCGCGCGGTTCAGCATGGTCGAGGCGCTCGAGTCCCGGCAGCTCTTCACGGCGACGTTCGGCGGCACGATGGTGACCGACGCCCCGCCCCCGACGACCGGCCTGCTCCTGCCGGCGGTCCAGAAGGTCCGCGAGGCGGCGGCCCGAAGTCAGTCGCAGGCCGCTACGCCGCCGCCGCCGACCGGGACGGTGACGTTCATAGTCAATAGCGTCGGCCCGTAGGAACCGTGTGAGTGAAGAACGGCCCGCGACTGTCGCCGCGGGCCGTCCCGTGATCGTCTCGGATGTCTCGCCGCCGCGCGGATCGCCTACCGCGCCTTCCGCCGGCGGGCCAGCAGGCCTAGCCCGCCGAGCCCCAGCAGTCCGGCGGCCGCCGGCTCGGGGACGTCGGCGAACGTCGTCCCCAGCATCACCTCGTCCACGTTGAACGACGACCCGTTGCCGCTCTGGATGCGGATTCGGTTGAACGTGAAGTTGGTGACGTCCGTCAGCGTCACGGCCGCCGACACGTTCGGCGCCTGGCCCGGCGACGGGTCGACGAACATCGTGATCTTCTCGTTCCCGGCCGTCGTGCCGGCCCCGAAGTCGATGCGGTAGACGAGGAAGTGGGTGGCCGTGTCGGCCGCCGCGGTGCTGTCGCCGCCGGTGCCGCCGGACCGCTCGACGCCGAGGGTGGTCTGGGCGCTCCGCTTGCCGGTGAACACGTTCTCGGTGCTGTCCTGGAACAGCGACACGCCGGCGTACCCGGCGGCCACGGGGGCGCCGGTGCCGCTGGTCAGGTAGCCGAGCCAGACGGTCGTCCCGTCCGTCCCCTGGGACGGGACGCTGCGGAAGGCGCCGTTGTTGTCGTTGTTCGTCGTCACCTTGTTGTTGGCGGCCGACCCGACGCCGTTGAGGGTCAGGCCGGGGCTGGTGACGTTGCTGCTACCGCCGGCCCAGGTGGACGTCCATGCCCCGGACCCGCCGTTGGAGGTGCCGAGGCTGCCGGCGGTGTAGTTGAACGAGTCGGACGCAATTGGGGTCGCGGACGCCAGCGGCGCAATGACCAATGCGGCCGCGGCGAACGCCGCCGCCCCCGTCAGTAGACGGTTCATCTTTCCTCCAAAGCGAAGCGTTGCAGCGACTTGAGGCTCAAGCGTGGCGAGGGGATTACCCCACACCCATAGCAAGTGGAAATGCTAACGCAGCTACGCCCCCCGTCAAGCGAAATCCGAATCGGCCGCAATCCGTTGGCCCCGCCCGGCCCCCCTGTCACCGGGTGGGTCACCGGGCGAGCATGTAAGTGCTGGCGCCGAGGGCAATTGCCGCATTCCGGCATGGCGTGGGGGCGTCAGCTCGCCGAGTCGGTCAGTGCCTGGATCTCGGCGAAGCGGTCCTTGAGGTCGCCGTACAGTTTGTCGTAGACGCCGAACAGCCGGTCGTACACGCCGGACATCTTCTTGTTCGGCGAGACCTTGGTCGTCTGCCGGATCGACCGCTGGCACGCCTCCTCGACGCTCTTCCACACGCCGATCCCGACGCCGGCCAGCAGGGCGACCCCATACGCCGGCCCCTCGGCGGCGTTGGTCAGGACGATGGGGCTCTTATAGACGTCGGCCTGGAGGTGCCGCCAGAAGTCGCTCCGCGCCCCGCCGCCGCTAGCCCGGACGTGGGCCACGTCGATGCCCATGCCCCGCATGATCTCCAGCGCGTCCCGCATGCCGAACGTGACGCCCTCCAGCAGCGAGCGGATGAGCATGGCCCGGGTGGTCCGGCTGGTCAGCCCGATCCACCCGCCGCGGGCGTTGGGGTCGGGATGGGGGCACCGCTCGCCGGTCAGGTACGGCAGGAAGAACAGCCCCTCGCACCCCGGCGGGGCCGTCGCCGCCTCGGCCACGAGCAGCTCGTACGGGTCCACCCTCTTCCTCTTCGCCGCGGCGACTTCGGCCTGGCCGAGCTGGTTGCGGAGCCACTGGAAGCTGCCGCCGGCCGACAGCATGCAGCCGAACACGCACCACTTCTCCGGGACGGCGTGGCACATCGTGTGGACCCGCCCCCGCGGGTCGCGGGTGGGCGTGTCGGCGTGGGCGAACACGACGCCGCTCGTGCCGAGCGTCGCGCTGACGATGCCGGACGTGACGATCCCGTTCCCCACCGCTCCCGCGGCCTGGTCCCCCCCGCCGCCGACGACTGGTGTCCCGGGGCGCAGTCCCAGCGCCTCGGCGCCCTCGTCGTGGAGCGTCCCCGTTACTTCCGGCGACTCGTGCAGCCGGGGCAGCAGGGCCTTGTCGATGTCGAGCAGACTGAGCAGTTGGTCGGACCAGGTCCGATTGACCACGTCCAGCAGCAGCGTCCCGCTGGCGTCACTCACTTCCGTGGCGTACTCGCCAGTCATACGGTAGCGGACGTAGTCCTTGGGCAGCAGGATGTGCTTCGTCCGCTCGTATTTCTTCGGCTCGTGCTGCCGGACCCACAGGATCTTGGGGGCCGTGAACCCGGTCAGGGCGGGGTTCGCCACCAGTTCGATCAACGCCTCCCGGCCGCCGGCCTTGATTTCGATCTGGGCACACTGTTCGGCCGTCCGGTTGTCGTTCCACAGCAGGGCCGGGCGGAGCGGCTTGGGCCCGTTGCCCAGGAACACGCTGCCGTGCATCTGCCCCGACAGGCCGACGCCGCCGACGTCGGCCGGCTTGACCTTGGCCTTCTTCAGCACGGCCTTCGTCGCCTTGCACGATGCCTCCCACCAGTCCTCAGGGTCCTGCTCGGACCAACCGGGCTTGGGCGACGAGATCGGGTGCTCGGCCATCGCGGTCGCCAGGACCTTGCCGTCCTCGTCGCAGATCAGGGTCTTGGTGCCGCTGGTGCCGATGTCGATGCCGAGCAGGTGGGGCATGGGTGGGGGTCCTTCCGTCCCGTGGGTCGTAGCAACGTCCGGCCGAAGCGTGCGGGAGTATAGGGGAACCGGCGGGGGCATGCCACGACGGGCCGGCAGCGACTCAGTCGCCGCCGTACGCGCGGTTGTCGGCCGACAAGAATCCGGTCCCCGCGGCCACGTTGGCGGCCCCGTCCTGGTTGGCCGTGAACCGGTCGCCGCGGGACTCGGCGTGGCCGTCGCAGAAGGCCACGTTCGTTCGCCCGCCGCGGTGGCGGTAGCCCTGCGTCCCGGCCCACCGGCCGGCGAACGACGCGTCGCCGGAGTTCGGCCACGGGGCCCGCATGAACTTGTCGGCCCCGCCGGCGTACTGCCCGTCCCCGAACAGGGCAGTCTCGGCCGGCCGGCGGACGTCCGCCACCCGGGCCGGGGCGGGGTTCGACTCGTACTGGCCGTGGCCGATGTAGCTCGTGTTGTAGTTGTAGCCCGTGTACGGGTCGGCGAGCCAGTTGGCCGCCCCGTCGAACGACGGGCACTGCTGGACCCGGGCCGCGGCCGAGTCCCCGCCCGGTTCTCCCCGCCACAGCAGCCCCGGCACGACCTCCGGCGGCCGGCCGGGGCGGAGGATCGTGGTCAGGTCCCAGGCGTAGGAGTATGACGCCGCCGCCCCGTCGTCGGCGTCGTAGTACGCGACCGGGTAGCGGCCGGCGGCGTCGTCGTCGGCCGCGTAGGCGTGGGCGGCGACGACCATCTGCCGCAGGTTCGCCAGGCAATGGACCCGCCGGGCCTCCTGCCGGGCCGCGGCGACTGACGGAAGCAGGACGGCGGCGAGGGCGGCGACGACTCCAACGACGACCAGCAGTTCGGGCAGCGTGAGCCCGGCCGCCCTCGCTTGTGCGGCCGCCGACGGCGTTGGGCGCAGCAGGGTATGATGCATGATGCCTCCCCGGCCGGTGGGGCGCGGGCCGGGAGCCCGGGCGCGCCCCACCGGCCGATAGTATTTGTAGGGGTGGGTCGTGTAATCCGGGCAGCCGCGGCCCCGATTCCCTCGCCCGGTACACCGGGAGAGGGCAGGGTGAGGGCCGTCGCGCGGCCGGCACGGAATTCCCAAGGCCTACACTCCCCGCACGAGGGCCCTCTCCCCCGCCCTCTCCCGGAGTACCGGGCGAGGGAGGATGGGCCTCGTCGCTCCGGCGGTAGTTGCCCGGCCTCAGTCCGGGCCGATGCTGGCTGCTGCTCAAGCCGCCGGCCTTCGGCCTCCGCACCGCCGCCCGCGGCGCCGGCGTTGCCTCAACACTGCCCCCGCCCCCCCGGCGGCCAGCAGCCCCGCCGCCCCCGGCTCCGGCGCCGCCCGCACGGCGGCGATCGCGTCGATTTCCCCGCCCGAGTACCCGGTCAGCCCCTCGACCCGGACGTACTCGACCCACGGGAACCCCGACTCGGCCAGGTCGAACCCGGCCCCGCCGGCCGACCCGGCGTACAGGTCCAGCACGTCGGCCCCGGTCATGCCGGCGAAGTTCCGCCCCCGCAGGGCCGGGTCGACCGGCCGGGTCGGGTCGGCCTCGTCGTCCGACCACGTCGCCGCCGCCCGGTCCCAGCGGTAGCTGTTGGTCGGGAACAGGCCGTCGCCGGTCGGGCCGTTGGCGTAGGCGTACCACTGCACGTTGTCCGGGCTGACCGACACGCGGACGTCCTCGGCGAACACGCCGCCGGAGACCGTGGCCGTGTTCAAGTTGGTGGCGTCGGAGGTGGTGCCACCGCTGGGGGAGAAGAACGCGTTGCCGAACACGTTCAGGTCGACGCCGAACGGGTTGGCCGGGTCGTCGTACACGCGGCGGCCCATGTGGACGGTGATCGACTGCCCGGCGTTCAGCGTGGTGATCAGCCGCTCGCCGGCCGGGCTGGTGTTGAACACCCCCTCGATCAGCTTGGCCCGGCGGTAGTCGGGCCGGGTCGCCGTCCCGCTGTTGAACCGCAACGTCGGTCGGCCGAGGACGGCCTGCGGGTCGTTGTACAGGCCGGCGGCCGGCAGGTTGGCGGAACTCACGACCTCGGCGGCGAAGTCACCGGGGTCGTACACGTACGCCGCCCCCGCGGCGCCGGCGAGGCACCCGCCGGCTAGGGCGGCCGACACCTGAACGACGCGGACGGCCCGGCGGGAGCCGGACCTACGGGGGGCGGGGGAGGAACGGACGCCGCGACTCATGGCGTGCATGGAGTCGCTCCTTTCCTGCGCGGCGGCCCGCGCGCGACGGCGGGCCGCCCGGCCAAAGCGCGTGGCCGGAAGGAAAGGCCCTCATCCCCGTGGCGGCAGCCGCCGCGCCCGTCGTCGCGGACGAGCACACGGGCGCGCGGGACCGAGGGCCGGCGTCAGATCAAGACGGGTGCGCACGTCGCCGACGACGTGCCGCGGGGCGGGCGCGGCGTAGGAGGGCCGCGCGCGGGCGGGGTGGCGTGGGACGGGCGGGGGCGCCGTGATGGATGAGCCAGACCCGGCCGCGTCCCGAATCGCGGGGACAGGACCGAACGGACGGCCGCACGGTGCGGCCGTCTCCACCCGCAAGCCGGTCTTCTGGCTCAGGACCGCCCCGGCCGCCTTCCCAGCCCCCGGATCGGGTTGATCCGTGGGGCCAGTGGCTTCGTGGCCGGGACGCGTTACGTCCATCACAGCGGCGCGTCCGCGTCGGAATGGCCGGCACGCTTCGTCTAGCGCGTCCCGGCGTCACCGACTTCCCTACGTCCCGAAAGGAGATCGGGACGGGCACGTGGCCGCTTGCAGGTGACCGAGACCATAGACGATCGCGCGCGGGACGGCAAGGGCGGCGGTGGCGGCGCGGGACGTCGGTCGCCGGACGACGCTCGCCTCCCGTTCGGGCGGGCGGTTCGGGCAGATCGGTAAATGAGGACGGTAAATGAGGACGGTAAATGAGGATAGGGAGTGGGGAATCGTGGGGGCTGACGTTGCAGACAATTGCACCGCCCGATAAGCTTAACCTAACTGGGTGGGGCGGCGGCGGCGGCTACGCCGCAGGTCTGGTGTCTCGACGAATTCGCCCTGCGAGAAAGGCCGGTCGTTGTGGGATTCGGCACCCTCCGCTGGTGGCTGATCGCGGTCGCGGGATTCCTCGTCCTCGCGGCTTCCCCGTTCCTGTTCATGCAGTCGCCGAAGTGGCTCGTGCTGACCGTGCCGCTCCTGGCGGCCTGGGTCGTGTGGGTGATGTACACCTATTTGGCGTGGCTGAAAGAGTCCGGCCCGAATTGACCCGGCCGGGGCCGCGCCCGGGGGCGAACTGACGACGAAGAACCGGCTTGGACCCGGCCGTCCCGCCCCCGCCCGCCGGGCGCGGGCTCACGACAGCCCGTCCCACCGCTCCGGCTCCTCGTCCATCCACGCCGGCTCGGCCGGGACCGCCGCGGCGGCGGGCTGCCGGCGGGTGACCACCCGGTCGGCCGCCGGGGCGGGGGAGACGCTCAGCCACACCGCCCCGGGTTGGCCGAACCCGCCGAATGGCCCGTCCGGCGTCGACCGGAACTGCGACACCGACCCGGCCTCGGGCAGGTGGATGGTCACGGCCGGTCGCTCCCCTGCCGGCCCCGCCGAAACCGGGAATCCCGCCGGCGGCACCTCGGTCGGCCCGGCGAAACCCGCAAAGAAGCCCGTCAACTCGCTGGCGGTCATGGCGGTCATGGCGGTCATGGTCCGGTCTCCTTCCCGCCGGCACCCCGCGGCGTCCGGGGCGGCGGCGACAGGAAAGAGTATCGTCCATTGCCCTAACACCCGTCCAGTTTTTGTTCGGCTTACGTCAGGGTGAACGGCGGCCGAACTTTGGGCCGCCTGGGGGCACCGGCGGGCACACGAGCAGGGAAATTGGGGCGAAAGCAAAGGCCGGCCGCACGCGAAGTGCGCGCGCGACCGGCCCGTACCCGTAGTGGCACTGCGGACGATCCGCGAACCGGCGTCCCACCGAACGGCCGGCATCCGGACGTCGGTCGACCCGGCTCAGGACTTGATCTGGATCTTCCGCGTCTTGGCGTGGTCGGCCTTCGGCACCCACAGCCGCAGCTCGCCGTTCTTCAGCTCGGCCGTGATGCCGTCGACGTTGACCGGCGTGTTCAGCGTGAACGACCGGTAGAAGTGGCCGACGCCGTACTCCCGCCAAACGTAGTTCGTCCCGGCCGGCTGCCGCGGGCTGACGCGGCCGGCGATCGTCAGGGTGCCGTTCTCGAAGCTCACGTCCAAGTCGGCCGGCTTGACGCCCGGCAGGTCGGCCAGGAACGCGAAGCCGTCGGCGTTCTCCGCGATGTCCACCAGCGGCGTAAAGTATGTCGCCTGCTCCGCCCGCTCGGGCTGGGTGAACTGCGTGTTCTCGTCCGCCTTCAGCGTATCGTGCTTCTCATGCTTCTCGATGGCGGTGTTGCTCATGGCTTGTCCTCCATCGGTGGTCGTTGACTGGTGTTCAGTGTCAGTAGTCGACTGGTGTTCAGTGTCAGTAGTCCCTTGACTCTTCGTTACGTTTCACGTTTTACGACACGGACCCCCGGCAAGCCGGGGGCTATGTGGCGGGGATTACGCCCCGACGACCTTGACCTTCTTCGGCTTGCACGCCTCGCACTTGGGGAGCTTGACGGTCAGGACGCCGTCCTGGAGCCGGGCCTCGACCTTGTCGGCGTCGACCGGCCAAGGGAGGGTGAGCGTCCGCGAGAACTGGCCGCGGGCCCGCTCCCGGCGGTGCCAGTTGGTGTTCTGCGGGTCGGCGATGTCCCGCCGGCCGTTGATCGTCACCCGGTCGTCGGCCACCAGCACCTCGACGTCGTCCATGCCCAGCCCGGGCAGCTCGGCCTCGACCCACGCCCCGTCGGCGTCCTCCCACAGGTTCACCGCCGGGTACCCGGCGGCGTACGGGCGGGCCGCCGGCAGGTCGTCGAAGAACTCCTCCAGCAGCCGGCCCACCGGGCCCATCGGGGACGCCGGGCCGAAGAAGGGGGCGAAATCGTTCATCAGGTTCGTCATCCGCGCGAGCATGATCCGACCTCCTTTCTGTGTCGCTGTTCGCACGCGCCTCGGTTGTGTTTGTGTCGTTCCCGCCGGTTTTCCGGTCTCTTCCCGGGTATCCGGCGGGGGTAGGATGACCGCCGGGCGTATTTCAAAGGGCGTGCCAACGGGCCGTCCCGGCGGGCCGCGGCCGCAACCGGCTGTGGGCCGGGAACTTGCGCGGGGGATCGCCCGGGACCCCCGCCGGACATCCGTCCCCTTTCCCTGCAGGAATTGCAGCCGGTGCCGAAATGGCAGCCGTTGGGCGAGCGGCGCGAGCGCCGGGCGGCACGGGCGACGGGAGTCCGCCGCCCGCGCTACCCGGGACGGGACGCGGCGCCACCGGCAGCCGCCGGACCGGCCTCACACGGCCAGCACGCCGGTCCGGATCAGGTACGCCAGGCGGGCACGCTGATCGGGGTTGAGCAGGGCGTGGATCTGGCCGAGGGCCTTGACCAGCGCCTCCCGCAGCCGGGCCGCGCTGGCCACGCGACGATCCGCCGCGGCCCCGGCCTTGCCGGCGTCGAAGGCGTCGCCGGCCAGGGCGTCGGCGAACTCGCCGAGCGCCCGCCGGTCGTCGACGGCGGCCTGAGCCCGCTCGGTCTTCAACTCGTCCAGGATGCGGGCCAGCTCGGCCACCTGCCGGTCGTCCAGCCCCAGCTTGTGGGCCAGGAACCGGAGCGGCCGGCGGACGCCGAACGGCCCCCCGCCGCCTTCGAACCCTTCGCCGCCGGGGCCGTGGCCCATGAAGTGCTCTCCGAAGGCGCCGCCGAAGCCGCCGCCGTGGCCGCCCGGGCCGCGGCCGTGGGCCTTCCGCCCCGGCCCGCCACAGCCGCCGCCACGCCGACCGAACATGCCAAACACGAACGGGGGGACGAACCCCCAGGAGGTGGGATACATGCGGTTCTCCTTCTCGCCGGGGCGATCCGCGCCCGGCGGGGACTTTGACGCGTGGGCAACATGCCTCACGCACAAGGGGATGATAGGCCGGCTGGGAGAAGAACTCGAACGACGAGCGGTGTCCCCGCCAGATGATGGTCATCTGCCGCGGCCAGGGCCGCCCGCGCGAGGAGATGGAGGAGTGGTTCGACCGGGCCGTGGCGGCGGACCCCGACGACCAGGAGGTCTACGTCGAGCGGCTGACGTACCTCCGCCCGCGGTGGCACGGGTCGCACGAGGCGATGCTAGAGTTCGGCCGCCGGTGCCTGGACGAGGGCAACTTCCGCGGCCGCACGGCGCTGATGCTGGCGCGGGCGCACTGGATGATCGCCGAGGACACGAACAACCCGCTCGGCTACGTCCGCCAGCCGAAGGTGTGGAAGGATATCAGCGCGTGCTACACGAAGTGCCTGGAAGTCCTGCCCGACAGCCACGAGGACCGCAGTTACTTCGCCCGGCTGGCGTGCGACTGCGGCCAGTGGAAGGAGGCGGACCGGCACTTCAAGATCCTGGGCGAGCACGCGGTGATGGCCCCGTTCGGGACGCCGGAGGCGTTCATGGAATACCGGTTCCGGGCGGCCGAACAGGCGGGCACGGAGGCGCCGCCGGACACGTTCCGCCTGCCGGACGGCCGGGTGGTCGAGTACACGCCGAGGCCGGGGACGTGATACCCCCGCCGGCGGGAATTGCGGTAGGGAGTGGAACGGGTACGCACCTTGTTGATTGATCGGGCAGGCAACTAGCTGCGTCGCTATATCGAGAAACAAACCGTCGTATTCCTGTGCCCCACCGCTTCCTCTCCCCCGTCTTCTGACCCCATCACGGGGAGGGCGGGCTAGACCGCCGTGGCTCGCCCGGGCGGTGACGACGGCTCCCCGGCCGACGGCGAAGCTGGGTCCCGCCGGTACAGCCCGCCGACGAAGGCGGCCGGGTCCCGGCCGATCACGTCGAGTAGCCGGCTGGCCATTCGGTTCGGCCGGCGGAGCCCCTGCTCCCACGCCTGGACCAGTTCGACCGACGCGCCCACCAGCAGGGCGAACACGGACTGGCTCACGTTCGCCGACCGCCGGACCGCCCGGACGGCGGCCGCGTCGTAGTCCGCCGGGTCCTTGACCTCGACGGCCCGCCGGGTGACGAGCGGGCCGCGGCCGGCCGCCGGGCCGGCGGCCGCCACTTCCAGTTCGGCGAGGGAGTCTCTTAACTGGTCGCCGAGCGATTGGAGTTCGGGGAACTCGTTCCGGCGGCCGGCGGACCGCGGCTTTGATTGACGCACAGGACGTGCCCGGTCGCGCGCGACCGCCGCAAGGCCCATCGGCCGACTCGGCGGGCGAACGGCCGGTTCGCTGCCACCACGGACCGACGACGGCTTCCTGTTTGGCATGGGGTACGCCGAAGTCTCGTTCAACCGCCCGGCGGTCCTGGGCCCTTTCGTGACCTTGGCCTGCTTCATTGGACAACTCCTACTCCTCTGCCTGGAGGGCCTCGACCACCTTTCGATACCGCGCCCGCTCGGCCGGGGTCAGGTCGCCCTTGACGTTCTTCGGGTAGATCGCCGCCAGGTGCGCCGTCGACGTCCTGACTACGTGGACGTAGCAGACGCGGGTGGCCCCGCGTTTTCCCGTGTGCCACGACGGCGGGGCGAATCGGATCTTTCGCAACCCGCCGGTGCCGGGGATCAACGGCGGCGCGTCCGGCGCGGTCAGGATCAGGCCTTCGAGTTCCTGAAGGTCCTAGTCCGTCAGACCGAGCACTCGCCAGGCGCGCGTGAACGCGAGCGTCTGGCTGAATTTCAGCCGCATCCCTCCAATTCTATCCCACGACGTAGGACAGTCAACCGGCGCGTGTCAGGTAATGTAGGGTCCGCAGGTACCCCTGCGGACCGTTTCTATCGGGTGGAATGGTCTACATCACTTGAAGACGCGGAAGAGGAGGTAGAGGGAGGGCAGCAGAAGCAGGGCGCCGGCGGGGACGGCGAGGAGCATGAACCGCAACGTCGGGGCCGGGGCCGCGGCGGCGGCGAGGGTCAAGTCGGGGTAGAGGAAATAGGGGTGGTAGGCCAGGCCCCAGCCGACGAGCAGGACCGCGACCTCGGCGGCGGCGCAGACCCGGGCGGCGCGGTAGCGGCGGCTGAAGACGGTGTAAGCGCTGGCCGCGAAGAGGCCCAACCCGGCCAGCAGGACGATGCGGGCGGCGGGGGCGGCGGTGAGGCGGTGGAAGAACCAGGGGGCCTGGCGGGAAGCCAGCAGCAGCGTCGCGACGGCGAGGCCGGCGGTGGCCGTCCCGGCGAGGATGGCGCGGGACCGGAAATCCTCGCGGAGGTCCCCCGACGTCTCGGCGACGAGGTATACGGCGGCCAGGTAGGCGCAGGTGCAAAGGGCGAGCGCGCCACAGGCGACGGCGTAGGGCGTGAGCCAGCGGGCCGGCCCGGCGGCGTCGACGCGGACCGACCCTTCCGTCACGGCGCCGAAGGCGGCGCCCAGGAGCAGCGGGGAGATGGCCGAGGCGGCGCCGAAGATCCGGCCCCACGCGGCGGCGGCGCGGCCACGGGGGCGAGCCTCGTGGCCGCGGAAGGCGAAGGCGGCCCCGCGAAGCATGATCCCGAGCAGCGCCAGGTGGAAGGGCAGGAACAGGGCGATGCCGAGCGTGGCGTAGCCGCGCGGGAAACAGGTGAACAGGGTGACGAGCACGAAGATCATCCAGACGTGGTTGGCCTCCCAGACCGGGCCCATGGCGTGGGCGATCGCCTGGCGCTGGAGGGTACGGCGCGGGCCGGCGGCCAGGAGGTCCCAGATGCCGCCGCCGAAGTCGGCGCCGGCGAGGACGGCGTAGGCCATGAGGCCCAGGAGTGCGACGGCGGCGGCGGTCGTCGGGAGGTCCATGGGGGTCCGGGGGTTGAGGTCCGGCGTCAGGACGGGGCGGGGGCGGGGGCGGCGACGGCTTGGGAGACCGGGGCGGATTCCGGGCCGCCCTTTCCAGCACATTGGGATCCTAAGCTTAGAATTCCACGTGGACAAGTTGTCG
>JADMIO011667551.1_pt1 | contig 38008 bp, 24 predicted proteins | sample 8958161 | NCBI WGS metagenome assembly JADMIO01 (sample SAMN16585339, study PRJNA669376) | soil metagenome | isolation source: Crop rotation soil | place: USA: Cullars Rotation, Alabama | collected 2011 | reverse complement strand
CAGCTGATGGATGCAGCAATGGAGTGAACATAAATATTGTAAGTGATGTAACAGGGGGAACAGCTTGTGCGAAAACTTATACAAGAACCTGGGATGCTTCTGATAATTGTGGTAACCACAGTGGAACAGTTTCACAAACCATAACAGTAAAAGACCTGACAGCACCGGTGATTGGAGCAGCCGGAAACAATTATTCAGTAGAAGGTTGTCCATCCGCAACTTTTGCAGACTTGACCTTCACGGCCCCAACAGCAGCTGATGGATGCAGCAATGGAGTGAACATAAATATTGTAAGTGATGTAACAGGGGGAACAGCTTGTGCTAAAACTTATACAAGAACCTGGGATGCTTCTGATAATTGTGGCAATCATAGCGGAACAGTATCACAAACTATAACAGTAAGAGATTTGACAGCCCCGGTGATCAGTGGTTGTCCATCAAACATAACTGTAAACAGCAACAGTGCTAATCCAAATAGCTGTTCGCAAGTAGCAAATTGGATCGAGCCAACCGCCAATGATGCTTGCAGCGGACCAACGGCTTATTCATACAGAAGTCATACTCCCGGTTCTACATTCCCGGTGGGAACAACAACGGTTACTTACATATTTACAGATGCATGTAATAACTCATCTACCTGTACATTCAATGTAACGGTCGTTGATAACACACCGCCGAATGCAGTTTGTCAAAATATTTCGTTGAATTTGGATGCTAATGGACAAGCCTCAATTCCTGCCGCGGGATCAAGCATTACTTTTTATGATTATTCCTGCGACAGGCAAACGCTTACATTCTCCAATGTATCTCAATCATTCACTGCTACTTCTTCAGGATTTATTACGAGAATTGGAGCAGGCATTGGATTTAATTTAAATCCATCTTCGTATGGTACAGTTATAACTTCAACCTCTCATTCAGTTAACTACGGAACGTTAGGTTATTCAGGTCGTTGTTGCTATAATCCATGTGTTTCTGGAAACAATATGGCTTATACTGATCTGCCAACGCCCTTTTATGTATCAGCTGGTGAAACAGTGACCATATCTTTCTCCGGCAGTGGCGGCGATATGCATTATGAAGCAGGCCAATTGAGATTGAAAGTTACAGGTACATCATCAATTGCTATTGATGGCGGTTCAACTGACAATTGTGCAATAGCTTCTATTACGGCAAACAAAACAGATTTCAGTTGCAGCGACATTACACCTAAAGATGTTTTCATCTCACAATACATTGAAGGAACTAGTAACAATAAAGCAATCGAGATCTATAATGGGACTGGAACACCTATTAATCTCTCAACAGGAAGTTATAATCTTCAATTTTATAACAATGGAAGTACAACTGCTACCTTGACAATTAATCTTACAGGCACTGTGGCAGCAGGTGATGTGTATGTGGTGGCACAGGCTTCAGCAAATGCAGCAATTCTCGCACAGGCAGATCAAACCAGTACTTCTTTGGCATGGTTCAATGGTAATGATGCTGTTGTTCTCAGAAAAGGGACCGCTATAATAGATGTTATTGGTCAGGTAGGGTTTGACCCCGTAACAGAATGGGGCACGGGTTTGACATCGACAATGGATAACACACTCAGAAGGAAATCCTCTATAGTACATGGAGATAAAAATGGAGCAGATCCATTTGATCCATCTATTGAATGGGATGGTTATGCAACAGATGACGTTACCGGCCTTGGTTCACATAGCATCAACGCTATTAATAATGTTACGTTAACTGTAACAGATGTGAATGGAAACAGTTCAAGTTGTACAGCTTTTGTTACTGTAAATGATGTTACGCCACCAACCATTGGTTCTGCGGGTGCCAACTTCTCGATCGAGTGTACAACTACCCCGGCATTCACTGCACCTACAGCGAGTGATGTATGCAGCGGAGTAACTGTCATCCAGGTTGGAAGTGATGTAACCTCCAGCGGAAACTGTCCCGGAAATTATACACTGACGAGAACGTGGAGAGCAGAAGATGGATGGGGAAATGCCAGCAGTACAGTATCTCAAACTATTACCATTAGAGATATTCAGCCGCCAGCTATTGGAAATGCAGGCGCTGATTTTTCAGTAGAAGGATGCCCTGCTGATAAAGACTTCACTAATCTAAACTTTACTGCACCTACAGCAAGTGATGCCTGCAGCGGGGCAACAGTAAATATTGTATCCAGCATTACAGCGGGAAGTAGCTGCATGAAAACATTTACGAGAACCTGGGATGCGAGTGATGCATGCGGTAATCATAGCAGTACAGTATCACAAACAATTACAGTAAGAGATCTCACAGCACCTGTCATAGGAAGTGCAGGAGCAGATTTTAGCGTATCAGGATGTCCCAATGCTACTGATCCCAACAGTTTGAGTTGGCAAGCTCCTACTGCTTCTGATGCATGCAATGGTGCAACAATAAATATTGTGTCTACTGTAAATACCTCCGGTAATGGTTGTGCAAAAGTTTTCACACGAACCTGGAATGCAACAGATGCATGCGGTAATATAAGTGGAACGGTAAGCCAGAATATCACTGTGAGAGATATTACTCCTCCGGTGATCGGAGCTGCAGGAAGTAACTATTCAGTAGAAGGTTGTCCATCTGCAACATTTGCTGACCTGGTATTCACTGCACCAACAGCATCCGATGGCTGCGGTAATGGAACTAACATCCATATCGTAAGTGATGTTACGGGAGGAGCCAGTTGTACAAAAACCTACACCAGGACATGGAACTATACAGACAATTGCGGCAATGTAAGTGAAAACAGAAGCCAGACAATTACAGTAAGAGATCTTACGGCACCCGTGATTGGAGCAGCAGGAAATAATTATTCAGTAGAAAGCTGTCCATCTGCAACATTTGCTGACCTGGTATTCACTGCCCCAACAGCAAGCGATGGCTGCGGTAATGGAACTAACATTCATATCATAAGCGATGTTACTGGTGGAACTAATTGTGTAAAAACATATACAAGGACATGGAACTATACAGACAATTGCGGCAATGTAAGTGAAAACAGAAGTCAAACGATCACAGTAAAGGATCTTACCGCACCTGTTATCGGATCCGCAGGAGCAAACTATTCAGTGGAAGGTTGTCCTTCTGTTACATTTGCAGGTTTGACCTTTACTGCACCAACAGCCAGCGATGGCTGCAGTAATGGAACCAATCTTCACATAATAAGTGATGTAACGGGCGGGAGCAATTGTGCAAAAACCTATACAAGAACCTGGAACTATACGGACAATTGTGGGAATGTAAGTGAGAACAGAAGTCAGACCATAATAGTAAGAGATCTGACTGCACCAGTGATAGGGAGTGCAGGAGCAGACTATTCAGTAGAAGGTTGTCCCTCTATTACATTTGGAGATTTGACATTTACCGCACCGACAGCCGCCGATGGCTGCAGCAATGGAACGAATCTTCACATAGTAAATGATGTAACGGGTGGCAGCAATTGCGCAAAGACTTATACTAGAACCTGGAACTACACAGACAATTGTGGTAATATAAGTGAGAACAGAAGTCAGACCATAACAGTAAGAGATATTACTCCACCGGCTATCAACACGCAGGCATCGAACAGCAGCGTGGAATGTGATGGATATGGAAATACCTCTGCATTCAACAGTTGGAAGTCAAATCATGGCGGAGCCAATGCAAGTGACCAGTGCAGCGGAGTGAACTGGAGTGATAATTACAGTGCAGCAAACTGGATAGCAGACTGTGGAAACACTAAACACATCACAGTTGTATTTACTGCGACAGACGGTTGTGGCAACAGCAGTACGACGAGTGCAACATTCTCTATTAAAGACAATACAGCTCCAACCATCAACACCCAAGCATCGAACAGCAGCGTGGAATGTGACGGATATGGAAATACCACTGCATTTAACAGCTGGAAATCAAATCATGGAGGAGCCAGTGCAAGTGACCAGTGTAGCGGAGTGAACTGGAGTGATAATTACAATGCAGCAAACTGGATAGCAGACTGCGGAAATACTAAACACATCGCAGTAGTATTTACTGCGACAGACGGTTGTGGCAACAGCAGTACAACGAGTGCGACATTCTCTATTAAAGATAATACCGCTCCCACTATCAACACGCAGGCATCGAACAGCAGCGTGGAATGTGATGGGTATGGAAATACATCCGCATTCAACAGCTGGAAATCAAATCATGGAGGAGCCAGTGCAAGTGACCAGTGCAGCGGAGTGAACTGGAGTGATAATTACAATGCAGCAAACTGGATAGCAGACTGTGGAAATACTAAACACATCACAGTTGTATTTACTGCGACAGACGGTTGTGGAAACAGCAGCACAACGAGTGCCGTATTCTCTATTAAAGACAATACAGCTCCCACCATCAACACGCAGGCATCGAACAGCAGCGTGGAATGTGATGGGTATGGAAATACCTCTGCATTCAACAACTGGAAATCAAATCATGGAGGAGCCAGTGCAAGTGACCAATGCAGTGGAGTGAACTGGAGTGATAATTACAATGCAGCAAACTGGATAGCAGACTGCGGAAATACTAAACACATCACAGTAGTATTTACTGCAACAGACGGTTGTGGAAACAGCAGTACTACCAGTGCAGTGTTTACAATAGCTGATACTACTCCTCCTGTTATTACTTCATCTATTGCTTGCAATTCAACGGTTAATTATGATTATAACCCATCAGATTGCGGTACAAAAGTTTACTATACTAATAGTGCAAATGATAATTGTAATGGTGCAGTTACTCCTGTAAAGACTGCCGGCCTGGCAAGCGGTAGTATATTCCCATTAGGATCAACTGTAGTTACTTATGTTGCGACAGATGCCTGCGGTAATACATCCAGCTGCTCATTTACCGTTAAGATCAACCCTGCACCAACGACATCAAGCCTTACTGTGACACCAGGTACCCAGCAATATAGTGATACAGTAAGATTCTGTGCAAAGATCACCAATGCTGTGGGAGGCAGTACTTGTGCGAATGCAGCAGATTCGGTCACATTTAAAGTAGGTACGCAAATAGTTGGTAAAGCGAAGATGGTAGCTTCGGGCAGCGACTTGATAGGTATATTAGTTGCACCGCTTGTGGAGACTCCGAGCAATCCATCTAATGGACAAATGGCGCCCGGCAATCATGCCGTAACTGCAACATTCTTTGAACTCAGCCCTGCATATGCAGTAAGCAATCCTCCGCCAGCAAATATTAATATTACGAAAGAAGATGCAAGAGTTACTTATACAGGCGATCAGATATTGGCTACAGCAAATGCGAGCACTTATACGGCTACGGTTCAATTGAAAGCCCTGATCATGGATATTTCATTACCGCAAACTCCTGCTGATCCTGCATACGATCCGTTTATGGGTGATATACGAAATGCGAGAGTGAAATTTGTCAACCGTGATAACAATACGGATATATCCGGTTGGTTGACACCGAGCCTTGTTACCTCAGATATAAGATCTGGAACAGTGTCTTTCCCTTATGCAATGACGATACCAAATAACTCTACCAGCATTAGCACAACCATTGGAATAGTTGTCGATTATGGCTATTACATCCGTAACAGCTCGGCTGATAATTCAGTGACAACGATCTATTTGCCGGTCGGTGACTTTATAACCGGGGGTGGATATATTGTGCCAGTTAATTCAGTAGGAACCATGGCAAGCGATCCGGGTGAGAAAACAAACTTTGGATTTAATGTGAAGTTCAACAAAACAAATAAAAATCTCCAGGGGCAGATGAACTTTATCATCCGCAGAACCGAACCGGATAATATTGAGCATGTTTACCAGTTTAAATCAAATGCAATGCAATCGTTGGGTGTAAATATTTCCAATCCGAACAGGGCGATTGCGAACTTTGTATCGAAATGTAATCTCTCTGACATTACAAATCCGCAGTCACCTATTGCATTAGGCGGTAATAAATACATGTATGTTAAAATGATCGATAACGGCGAGCCCGGCTCACAAGATAGTATTTCATTTGCAGTAGTAGATGGTACTGCAGATCCTTCTATACTAGCTAACTTACTGTATTCAAGCAACTGGATCACTAATCAAACATTGCAAATGAGACTTGGCGGAGGAAATCTTGTTGTTCATAGCGGGTTCAGTTTATCATCAGCACTTAATAATACCGTCACAAAAGCCGATACGGCAACAGATGTGTCTGCTCCTTCAATCGAAGGACTGGCAGTAAAAGCGTGGCCTAATCCTTCTGAACATTATTTCATGCTGAATGTTCAGAGCAATAGCCTGCTGCCACTAGAAATAAGAGTATTCGATATCAATGGAAAACAACTTAAACTGTTAAAAGCAACGATTGGCCAGAATATCCGTTTCGGCGATGAATTTATGACAGGAACTTATTTTGCTGAGATCATACAGGGTGATAAGAGAAAAACGATCAAGCTGATCAAGCAATAAAGAACGTGAATGATACAACATCGAGACCATTCGTACCTGCGAATGGTCTTTTTTATGTAGAAGAAAAATTGAAAATCAATTAACAGACCTGATGATTCCGTCCAGCCATTTCACAAAAAATAATTTTTTATTCTCAAAATAGTCCAGCTCCATATTTTTTTTATTCACTACAGGCTGAATGTCGAATTCATAGATCAGGTAAAATTCTTTTGACGTAAGGTCAGAAGCCAGGTTATTTCTATGCTTCAATAACAGTTTGGTAAAATGCCAGGCAGCTTCATAGCTCCTGAACACCAGATCGCCGGGCCGGGTATAAAAGTTAGCATTGAATTGATCTGTGATGCCCTGGCTTATCTTGTCAGACCGGGAATTATAAAATGGAGAGCTATAAATTATTTCTATTCCCTTGTATTCCGGACGGGTGAATTCTTTATCCATATTATCAAACGTCGGCATTCCTATAAGTGAAATAGGGTATTGTGGAGATAAAGAAGCTAATTGCAAAGCCAAACGTTTTCCAAAATTCTCATCTAAACTTCCTGCAATACATAAACTCCGGGTGGTGCTGTCGAGCTGTGTTTGTAATTGCTTTACTGAAAAAGAATCAATAAGATCAACATATTTTATTTTCAAAGGAACGGAAGCTGTGTTCTTTCCTGTTTCTTCAAAATAATTTTTTATGAGATCTTCCAGTTGCCCTTTTTTCCGGAACACAATAATATTGTCAAGGCTGTAATATTTCTGAATGTAGCGATAGATGCCTTCGATATGTGTTTTCAAAGTAGGATTTAATATGACGAAATAAGGATTGGCATATACGCCACCATCATTAGGAAGATTAATATTTACCAAAGGGATCTTCATCATTTGGGCCGACGAAGCAAGATGCTGTAATTCCTTTACCGTTTCTGAATAGGCTATGATCAATTGCACACTGTCTTTTTCCACTTGCTGCAATTGCTGACCCAGTGTTTTAGAGGAATGGGTATCATAGACGAATATTTCCACCTGTTGCCCTTCTTTATTCAAAGAGTCCAATGCCAGTTGAACTCCTTCATAAAATTCTAAACCCGGATTAAAAAATTTGGGAAGCGCAGTGCCGTACCGGTAATTATTAGTTGCATCAAATGCCGAATCGAGATATAGTGGAGCAAAAAGGGCAATGCGGGGTTTAAAAACAGAACTGTCTTGTGCAATCAGCGTTTCTGCAGACACAGACAGCAAAAAGAAAACAGTAGATAGAAAAAAAAATCTCTTTATCCTCATAATCCTTTAATCTTATAAATCCTGGTTCTGACTATTCCCACTCGATGGTAGCAGGCGGCTTGCTGCTGATATCGTATACTACACGGTTAATACCTTTTACATTATTGATGATACCACTTGAAACGTTTGCTAGAAAATCATAAGGCAAATGCGCCCAGTCAGCCGTCATACCATCTACACTTGTTACAGCTCTTAATGCAATGGTATATTCATAGGTTCTTTCATCTCCCATTACACCCACACTTTTTACCGGGAGCAAGATGGCACCGGCTTGCCAAACCGTTGCATAGAGATGATGATCTTTCAATGCTTTCACATAATGATAATCGGCTTCCTGCAAAAGAGTTACTTTTTCTTCAGTCACTTCTCCTAAAATCCGGATGGCCAGTCCCGGACCTGGAAAAGGATGACGACCGATCATCTCTTCGGGGATACCTAACTCAATTCCTACTTTTCTCACTTCATCTTTGAATAGATAACGAAGCGGTTCTACCAGATCAAGATGCAAATGTTCGGGAAGCCCACCCACATTATGATGCGATTTAATGGTCATGGACGGACCATGTACGGAAACACTTTCGATCACATCGGGATAGATAGTTCCTTGTCCTAATAATTCGATCCCTGTGATCTTCTTTGCTTCTTCCTGGAAAACATCAATGAATAAGCTGCCGATGGCTTTTCGTTTGGCTTCGGGATCGGTTTTACCAGCTAATGCTTTATAAAAACGCTGTTTTGCATCAATGCCTTTTACATTCAATCCCAATTTGGCATAAGTGGACAGAACATTTTCGAATTCATTTTTACGAAGCACCCCATTATCGACAAATATTCCATACAAGCGATCCCCAATAGCTTTATGAATCAATGTAGCCGCTACGGTTGAATCCACACCACCGCTTAAAGCCATGATCACTTTGCGATCGCCGATCTGTTTTCTCAGTAATTCAACGGTATCGCTGATAAAATGTGCCGGTGTCCAGTCTTGCGAGCATTTACAAACATTCACCAAAAAATTGCGCAGTATCTTTTTCCCTTCTATAGAGTGATAAACTTCCGGATGAAATTGCAAACCATAGAGAGGTTTGAGGTTTGAAGTTGGAGGCTCAATGTTAGTTCCATTCAGCTTGAAAGCGGCAATAGGAATAGAGTCGGTAGTAGCTAACAATTCAAATCCTTTCGGTAATTCCAAAATGGTATCTGCATGACTCATCCATACCTGCGATCTTTCCACCACATCATGCAATAACACATCCTCTTTTTGCTTATGCAGCAACGCTCTTCCATATTCCCGCTTGTTACTTTTCTCTACTTTTCCTCCATAACGTTTTGCGGTGAGCTGCGCACCGTAACAAACTCCCAGGACAGGAACTTTTGTTATTAATGTTTCAATACTTACATCAGGAGCTTTCTCGTCATTAACAGAAAATGGAGAACCAGAAAGAATGATCCCTTTTAATCCTTCAAAATCTATTTCTTTATTATAAGGAACAATTTCACAGTAAACATTGGCATCTCTTACTGCACGGGCAATCAATTGGGTGTATTGGGAACCAAAATCAAGGATCAGGATTTTTTCTGTCATGGAGATGCGAAGGTAGGAAAGTGTTTGTAGTCAGGAATTAGAGACCGGAAGAAAGAATCAGTCAGACTCAGATTTCATTCCTGATTTTTCTTTATCATGTCCATTTGAACTGAACCATTGTTTGATATTTTTTAACCAGGAATCTTTATGTTCCGCAATAAAATGAGAAGAAAAATTTTTAACGAAGAACGGGATGATCATTTTTGTGATCCAGCCGGACCGCGACAAGAGGATCTTTTTCACAAATACATCGATCAGGCTGTTTGCGCCGAGACCTAACAGGCCTGCGGCGTGGTCACGGGTAAAGAAGCTTACAATATTGGCAGCGGCATTGCGAAAGGGAGTTAAGCTCTCCTTTATTTCTTCTATATCGACTCTAATAAGTTCTTTTTGAGCGTCGAGCAATGTTTCCAGCTGCTTTTTTCTTTTTATCAGGTCATCGTATGTCTGGATAGGGTTAGTCATAGCGTTTTCTCATATATTTTTTTCAAAATAGAATTCCGGATGCCTGAAAAAATAATCTTCTTCATTACTGTCATAAAGCAGATCAGGCAAACAAGATAAAATCCAGCTACGACCAGGAAACCTCCGGGCCTGCTATGCATCACATCGCCCAGCCACCATCCCAAGCCGATGCCCCCGATCATCAGAACCAGCAAGGAAAAAAATATGAGCAAAAAACTGTTGGCAGCAAAAGTGGCAATGTTCACCAATTGCTGAACAAGTTTTAATGTCGTCAGTTCGTAGAAAGTACCGAGATAATCTTTCACATGTCCCGATAACTCTTCCACTTTATCTTTTACATCTTCCATATGTTGGATTGTAGAAAAAAAGCAGGTTCGGAAAACCTGCTTTTAATCAGGTTATCCCATAGCCTCTCTTGCCCTGTTTACTTTCTCTTTTGCTTCAGTTTTCACTCCATCTGCAGTGTGGGAAAACAAATCACTTATTTGGTCTCCCCAGCTGTTGAAATTCTTTTTCAAACGCTTACGAAGATCGGTGCCTTTTTCAGGAGCTACCAATAACCCGATCACTACACCGGCCGCCATAGCGCCGATGATACCTAATGCAACTTTTGAACCTGTGCTCATACTTCGCTTTTTAGAGGTTAATAAATATTGATCATCCGAACTGCTGAGCAGTCCTTTTTTATTATACCTAACAAAGCAAATACTATACTCAATTTTTTTTGGGGGGAATTTTTCCTTTTTTTCTACGCAAAAAAATCTTTTTTTAGAATGAAGAAATGGACAGTAGGATGGCGTAAAAAACAGCAATACATTAATTTTTGTATGATTATTTTTAAAAAGCTATGTATCTTTTAAAAAAATATGTGGAAAAAAATTCCTTTTTGTAACCACATTCGATGAATAAGAGTCTAACTGATATATTACCACCTAAAACAACTTTATGAAGCGTTTATTTTTATTAGCTTTCGCAATTGTCATCCTTCTTACTTCCTGCGGAGGAAATCTTTTTGGTAAAAGAGTTCGTGGTGACGGTCACATCACGACAGAAACAAGGTCAGTGACCGGATATAATAGTATTGATGTAAGCGGAGCTATTGATGTATATGTAAAACAGGATTCAACTCAAACCATAAATATTGAAACAGATCAAAACCTGATGCCCTACATTATAGTGAGAGAAGAAGGAGGTGTTTTGAAGATCTATCCAAAAGATAATAGTAACCTGAGACCGACTGGTGCTATCAAAGTATATGTATCCGGCTCCAATTTCAAAAAATTTGAAGCATCAGGAGCTTGTGATTATTACTCTGAAAATAAAATCAGCAACACAGAAAGCATTTCCATTGAGATGAGCGGGTCGTCTGATGCTACGTTGGAGTTGAATTCACCTAAAATAACGGCAGAACTTACCGGTGCAGGCAAATTGACATTGAAAGGGGAAACAAAAGACCTGAGTATAAACGGGACCGGAAGCTCAGATTTCAAATGTTTTGATATGCAGGCAGAAAATGTGGATGTAGATGTTACAGGTGCCAGTGATGCGGAAGTTTTTGCCAGTGTAAGATTAAATATCACCGCCACCGGTTCGAGTGATGTTGTATATAAAGGAAACCCTTCAGTAAGTCAAAAAGTAACCGGGGCAGGAAGTGTAAAAAAGATTCAATAGTTGACGTAGAGAAACGATAACTGAAAATTAATTACATCTCTTATCTCCAAAGTCTCATCTACAAGTTGACATATTTTACTTTGATCGAAATATCCCTGTTCCTTCCTTTATCGTCTGTGCAGGAAATTTTTACAGGACCTTCTGCCGGAAGAAAAAATTGTTTATCGCCTGCATTGCAAACCTTGTAAAATTTATTATCAATATACCAATATATTTTACTTACATCGGCAGAGGTCTTGCAGGTAAGTAATATCGGTTCCGGATTTTTTTTACTGACCAAATATTCTGTACCATTTGCCGGAGAAGTAATAATGGGAGAAGAGCCTTTGAAGATTTTTTCGCAATCCGGATTGTGAGGCGGAATTTTTTGATAATTGATATTATTATCCCTGTACCAGGCTTGCATATCAGCATCTGCCAGTTTATACCATTTCTTTTTATACCCATTTTCCGGAACACAGCTTTTGCAATAAGAAATTTTTTCATCAGCGCTGACCATGACCTCCTGCCAGTTGTCGCAAATTTTTGATGAAGAGATAAGAGGAATAAAATAATCGGTTACCAGGTCAGCGCAATGATCGGAGGGAATCAATCCTGTTTCACTGCATACTTTTCTTATATCACAATCATCGGGCTGAGTGAACCAATCTTTATCACTATCATAATCAATTGTATTGAAAATTTTAAATAGTAAGGGGGTTGCTACATTTGCACCGCTGAGATCTGCAACGCCAACTCCGGAAAAATTGCCACACCAAACACCCACCGTAAAATTCTTATTGTAGCCAATGCTCCAGGCATCTCTTCTTCCATAACTGGTTCCTGTCTTCCAGGCGATCTTCGGCATTTTCTCCGTTGCCTGCCAGTTGATAGGAAAATCGGGACGATTGATCTGCGATAAAATTTGATTGATCATGAAGCAGGCTGCAGGGCTCATTACATTTATTCTTTTTCCTGCTGTATCGTTTTGGGTATAAGAAGGAGTAATATAAAATCCATCGTGTGCGAAAGAGGAAAATAAGCCGGTTAGTTCTTCCAAACTTGCACCACATCCTCCTAATATCACTGATAGTCCAAGCTTTCGCTGATCTTTTTTTATTTGTTGAAAATTGCATTGAGCGAGTTTGCGAATTAATTTATCATGACCCAGTAACTTCAAACTTTTCACAGCAGGAATGTTCAATGAATGCTCCAGTGCATATTCAACCGTAACATATCCATTGAATTTCTGATCATAATTTTCTGGTGCATAACCTTCATAATTGATCGGCACATCGGTGATCACTTGTTTAGGAGTAAGCAATCCTTCATCAAAACACATTCCATATAATAAAGGTTTCAATGTACTTCCGGGTTCACGAACCGCATTGGCGCCATTTACCTGCCCGCCATCGGTGGTGTCCCGAAAAGACGAAGAGCCGACATAGCTGATCACTTTATGTGTTCGGTTATCAATAATGATCACAGCCGCATTATTAATATTGCGCAGCTTTTGTGCTCTTGAATAATCTTCCACCAGTTTTTCTGTTTTCAGTTGGGTATTGAGATCGATATTTGTTTTGATGATGTCTCCACCGCTTTCTTTTAGCTTATAGGATAAATGAGGAATATAGTGCGGGACGGTTCCTCTCGTGGCCATTAATGGTTCTGCTAAAGCATCTTCGATCTCTTTTCCTGTAAAAACTTTATCCTCCGCAAATTTTTTCAGCCATCGGTTTCTTTCCTTAACGATGAGATCATTTGTTTTCCCTATTACCAATGAAGAAGGCCGATTGGGAATAATGCTCAATGCAGTTATCTCTGCTAAAGAAAGATGATCAGGGTTTTTATGAAAATAAAGAAGGGAAGCGGCTTTTACTCCTTCGATGTTTCCTCCATACGGCACAAGATTCAGATACATTTGAAGTATCTCACTCTTGCTATATTTTAGCTCCAGTTGAAAAGCTCTGAACATTTCCCTGATCTTGCTCCAGATATTTCTTTTACCCGGTTCCAACGCTCTTGCCACTTGCATCGTAATGGTACTGGCACCAGATGTTCTTCTCATCCGGAAAATATTTTTGAAGAAAGCTCTTGCTACTGCCATTGGGTTCACTCCCGGGTGCGAATAAAAATATTTGTCTTCTTTGGCAACGATCGTTTTGCGCAGCAACGGAGAAATCTCATTCAGCTCGGTTTTCATCCTCCATTTCTGGTCTTTGGTAAGAAAAGCATTGACGATCTCACCTTTATTATCTGTGATAATAGTGGAGTATTCTATTTTATCAGGCAAAGGAAAGATCCAGTTCAAAATGAAAAACAATACCATCAAAGCGAGAATGCCAATGCCAAGCCATTTGAAAAGCCGAATGAAATGCCTTTTGGTAATCCCTAGTTTCACTGTTGGTAGCTATGATTAATAAGACGCTAAGTTATTAGTGATCTTCAGGCAACGAAAATATTCGTTTCTGCGCTTAACAAATATTTATCTACGAAAATTTGTAAGGAATATTTTAACCTTATTAATTTTCCTGTCAAATTCTTCAATCCCTTTTATGGACACCTCTGATCCTTCCAAACCAACCAGAGACATTCCTCCCTAGTTTTTAATAATAATTTAATCTGGTTTTCGTGTGGAAAACATCTTACCAGATATCTCTGTTATCAGTTTTTTTTTATTGTAATAAAAATATCTTTACTACTTAACCAGGACCGTTATGCGTATTAAATATGTACTTGCAACTACATTAGTGGTTGCTATTTTTTTGTCCGGCTGTAAAAACAGTGCCGTTGTTCTTGATTATACCAATGCAAAAGGCGAAGTGCCTATGCTTGGAAACCTGACTTTTCGTTTTAACCAATCTCTTATCAAGGATTCTTTGCTGAACGAATGGGATTCGACGGATTATATTTCTTTCGAACCAAAAATTCCCGGTAGATTTCGTTGGGAGAGCCCGGATCAATTAGTTTTTTCTCCTTCACAACCCTTGTCACCCGCCACCACTTACAAAGCAAGAATTAAAAGCTCTGTTCTTCGTTTCAGTAAATATAATAATGTGGAAGGCGGAGATAAAATCAGTTTTCACACACCCGATCTTTCCCTTGATAATTCCCAGGTAACATGGATGCTCGTCAATGAGCAGGAGCATACCGCTTTACCACAGATCGATCTTGTTTTCAATTATCGGATCAATCCCGCTGACTTGAAAGATAAATTGAAAGTACAGGTGAATGGAGCTGATGTAGCATATACCATGATCACGGCCTCGCCTGATAACAAAATTTCTTTTCGTATCACGGGTTTGAAACAAGAAGATAAAGATTATGAAACAAAGATCACTATTGATAAAGGGTTAAAACCAGAAAATGGAAGCAATTCAACTGGCAAACCGATTGTTTCCACTTTATCAATTCCTTCCCCTTATGTGCTAACTATTCAAAACATACAATCAAATCATGATGGTACCGATGGAACAGTAACGGTAACCACCAGTCAGCAACTGACGGAAGAAAGCCTGAAATCTTTTCTCAAATTCTCTCCTGATCTGAAATACACTGTGCAATTAGATGAAAATGGTTTTACCATCACCAGCGATAAATTCGATGTAGAAAAAAGTTATGCACTGACAATAGCAAAAGGCTTAAGAGGAAAAATCGGGGGGGTATTAAAAGAAGATTATTATGGCAACGTGGCATTCGGTGAAGTGGAACCAGCCATCAGTTTCACCAACAGCAAAGCCGTTTATCTTTCCAAAAAAGGAGGAAAGAACCTGGAGGTTAAGATCACTAATGTAGATAAAGTAAAGATCATCATTTCAAAAATTTATGAAAATAATTTACTGATGGCGGACCGTTATGGTTATTATCCTAATGAAAATTCATCAAGATATGCCAGCTACGAAGAAGGAGATGGAGAATATTATGAGGGTTATAGCAGTGATGCCCAGATGGGCGATGTGATCTATACAAAAGAAATAGATACAAGATCATTACCGAAAACTGGTGCCGGCCGCTTGCTCAACTTCTCGCAATTCGAAGATCGTTTGCCTGATTTCAAAGGTATTTATCATGTCAGCATTCGTTCAACAAAAGATTATTGGGTAAGAGACAATCGTTTTATTTCTCTTTCTGATCTTGGTTTGATCACCAAAGAAGGGCAGGATAAAGTTTTTGTGTTTGTGAATTCCATTAAGACAGCAAATGCCGTAAATGGGGTCAATGTTTCTTTATATTCTGTCAACAACCAATTGATCGGGAGTGGTTCTACAAACAATGATGGCATTGCTGAGATAAACTACAGCAAAAAAAATTTCAGCGGTTTCAAGCCAGCGATGATCATTGCAAAAACCGATGATGATTTCAATTATTTGCCGTTGAGCAGTACAAGAGTGAACATGTCAAGATTCGATGTGGGAGGGAAAAGAAATAATCCAACCGGCCTGGATGCATTTGTATATGCAGAAAGAGATATTTACCGACCGGGAGAAAAAGTAAATTTTTCCGTTGTCATCCGTGACCGGCAATGGAAAAGCCCGGGTGAATTGCCGGTGAAAATGAAATTCCTGATGCCGAATGGAAAAGAATTAAAAACTTTTCGTAAAACATTGAATGAAGAAGGTTCAGTGGAAGGCAATATTGATATTTCAGGGGCCGCGATTACCGGCAGCTATACCTTGGAAGTCTATACATCCAATGATGTGTTATTAGCTTCCAAGAATTTTTCCATCGAAGAATTTGTTCCTGATCGCATCCGGGTAAACACAAAAATGGATAAAACATTTTTGAAGCCGGGCGAAAAAGCAACCCTCACCATCAACGCAATGAATTTTTTTGGCCCCCCTGCTGCTAACCGCAATTATGAAATGGAAGTTCAATTGAAGCAAAAATATTTCCGGCCGGATAAATTTGAAGACTATGATTTCAGTATTTCCAATCCCAAAAGCTTGGCAGAAAAAGTAGTGAAAGAGGGAAAGACAGATGAGCAGGGAAATGCAAGTGAACCCTTTGAAGTAAATAAAGATTATGAAAATTCAGGAGTGCTGCAAGCGAGTTTTTATACAACAGTATTTGATGAAACAGGTCGCCCGGTGAGTCGTGCAGCTTCACTCGATATTTATACGCAGAATGCTTATTTCGGAATTAAAGATGACTGGTATTATTATTATCCATTGAATCAGCCGGTGAAATTTCAGCTGGCGGCTGTAACGAAAGACGGAAACGCCACTTCGGCAACAGCAAGAGTGGAAGTGATCAAGCATGAATACCATACTTCATTGGCGAAAAGCGGAAATTATTTCCGTTACGAATCTTCTCCGGAAGATAAACTGATGATAGAAAATCAAATTATGGTTGGGGCAGGAACTGCCTATTCTTATGTTCCCCGCTCACCGGGGGATTATGAAATAAGAGTATATACACCCGGCGGTAACACTTACGTCAAAAAAGATTTTTATAGTTATGGAAGCTGGGGTGGTTATAATTCTTCGTTCGAAGTGAACAACGAAGGCAATATTGATATTTCCCTGGATAAAAAGTCGTATGAAGTGGGTGAATCCATATCGGCATTATTCAAAACACCGTTTAGTGGAAAAATGTTAGTGACAACCGAAACCGATCATGTAATCAGTTCTCAATATGTGGAGGTAAGCAATCGTACGGCTAAACTGGACCTGAAATTAACAAGTGAAGACGTTCCCAATGTTTATATCACTGCAACGTTAATTAAAGCACATGAAGTTTCTGATATTCCGTTGACAGTGGCGCATGGATTCCAAAACGTAAAAGTGGAAGAGAAAAGCAGGCAAATCCCTGTTCAGATTGTTGCTGCCAAAAATGTTCGTTCAAAGACTCATCAAACGATAAAAGTAAAAGCAGCGGCAGGAAGCTATGTTACACTGGCTGCCGTTGATAATGGAGTATTGCAGGTAACGGATTTCAAAACTCCTGATCCCTACAATTATTTTTATCAGAAAAAAGCATTGCAGGTGGCTGCATATGACCTCTATCCATTATTATTTCCCGAAGTGAGAGCAAAGCTGAGCAGCACGGGTGGTGATGGAAGTGAAGAAATGAAAAAAAGAGTGAATCCCATGCCGGCAAAAAGAATCAAGATCGTCAGCTACTGGAGTGGGATTAAAAAAATCGGCAGTAGCGGAGAAACAAATTTTGAATTTGATGTTCCGCAATTCAGTGGTGAAATAAGATTGATGGCTGTTTCCTACAAAGGAGAAAATTTTGGAAGCAGTGAAAATACAATGACGGTAGCCGACCCGGTTGTTATCAGCACTGCATTACCAAGATTTTTAAGCCCGGGTGATACAGTGAGTGTTGGCGTTACATTGAGCAATACCACTGGGAAAGCTGCTGATCTTGCTGCATCAATAAATGTAGAAGGCCCCTTGAAAGTTGCTGGCGGAAATAAACAAACCGTTACAGTCAGTGCCAAAAGTGAAGGCCGTGCAGTATTCCAGCTCGCTGCTGATCCTACTATTGCGGTTGGAAAAGTTACCATCACTGTAACCGGTACAGGAGAAAAATTCACTGACGAGACAGAGATTTCTGTTCGTCCGCCATCCACCTTGCAAAAAATAACAGGAAGCGGTTCCATTGTTGGCGGTTCAACTCAGAAAGTGAATATTGGGTTGAGTGATTTCATTCCTTCGAGTGTGGATTATCAATTAGTGATCAGTCGTTCGCCTGCATTGGAATTGGGAGATCATTTGCGATATCTTGTTCAATATCCTTATGGTTGTACAGAGCAGACCGTTTCAGCAGCATTCCCTCAATTATACTATGGAGATATGGCTGACCTGATGCAATTGAATTCACAAAACAAGATCAATGCGAATACCAATATCATGGAAGCCATCCGCAAAATAAAAATGCGACAATTATATAATGGCGCCGTCACATTATGGGATGGATGGGATCATGAAGACTGGTGGGCCACTATTTATGCAGCGCATTTCTTACTCGAGGCAAGAAAAGCCGGATTCGATGTGGATAATAGTTTGCTGGAGACCATGCTGAATTATATCAGCAACCGTTTGCAAAAAAGAGAACTCATCACTTATTGGTATAACAGGAATCAGAATAAAAAGATCGCCCCCAAAGAAGTGGCATATGGTTTATATGTCCTGGCATTGGCAGGAAGACAAAATATTCCTTCGATGAATTATTACAAAGCCAATCAGCAGTTGCTGGCATTGGATAGTAAATATCTTCTGGCTGCTGCTTATGCAACAGCAGGCGATAAGCGATCATTCACGCAAATGCTGCCTACTGCATTTATTGGCGAAGAATCAGTCGCACAAACCGGCGGGAGTTATTATTCGGACATCCGTGATGAAGCCATAGCATTGAATGCATTGATCGATACAGATCCGGGTAATGCGCAAATAGGTGTAATGGCAAAACATGTAAGTGATAAATTGAAAGACCGTTATTGGTTGAGTACGCAGGAAAGAGCATTCTCATTTTTAGCATTGGGAAAATTAGCCAGAACTGCAAACAAATCCGATGCGACAGCAGAGATTGTTGTTAACGGGAAAACCATTGCAAAAGTCAATGGCGGGCAATGGAGAGGAGATAGGAAAGCATTAAAGTCCACCAATGTTGAAATTGTAACGAAGGGGAACGGAAGATTATATTATTTCTGGCAAGCAGAAGGGATCAGCAGCAGCGGTGCATACAAAGAAGAAGATAGTTATTTAAGAGTGAGAAAACGTTTTTATGATCGTTATGGCCATGAGATCACCGGAACTACATTTAAACAAAATGATCTTGTGATTATTGGTATTACTCTCGAACGTTCCTTCTCTACAGATATAGATAATGTTGTTATCACCGATCTGTTACCGGCCGGTTTTGAAATTGAGAATCCAAGAACGAAAGAAATTCCGGGAATGGATTGGATCAAAGAAAAAGATGAACCTATGGCATTGGATGTTCGTGATGACCGCATTCATTTCTTTGTGAATGTTGAATCAAGCAAACAGGTTTATTATTATGCTGTTCGTGCAGTATCACCCGGTTTATATAAAATGGGTCCTGTAAGCGCAGATGCCATGTATAATGGGGAGTATCATTCGTACAACGGTGCTGGAACAATCAGGGTTACACAATAATAAATTCAACCAACGAATAATATCATCAGCCCATGACTAGATCGTGGGCTTTTTTCTTTAAAAACTCCTGATTCACACATGGATTTTTTGCGATTTATTTTCTTCTTTTTAAATTTATCTATCTTCTGAAATGCCTTCCCGCCCGTGAAAGAACATTCTTAACCATAATTCATCGGGTATGAAAAAACTATTCGACCACCGGCAGTTTTCAAAATTCCTTTTTCTCATCTTGGCCTGTTTTCTTTTTCCTTTCTTCAGTAAAGCTCAAACGGACAAGCCCTATAAATTTTTAGAAAAAGGGAAATATGGGTTTAAGAAAAATGGAGTGATCATCGTGCCTGCAAAATATCAACAAGTTGCCGGTTATTTTAATGAAGGATTTATAGCAGTGAAGTTCAATAATAAATGGGGATTTATAGATGAAACAGGAAAAGAAGTAATACCACCAAAATATGATCTCGTTGGAAATTCAGAATTGTATGGTCAGATCCGTGAAGGAATGGCTTCTATAAAACTAAATGGGAAATATGGATTTGTTGACAAAACAGGAAAAGAGATCGTGGCGACCAGATATGATTGGGTTGAGGAGTTTTCCGAAGGTCTGGCAGCTGTTGAATTCAGAAGCAAATGGGGTTTTATTGATAAAACAGGAAAAGAAGTGATCCCTATCAAATACCAAAAAGTTGTTTCTTTTGATAATACTCTTGGAATAGTTCAGCTAAACAATAAATGGGGAGCTGTTGATAAAACGGGGAGAACAGCGATCACTATTAAATATGACAAATTGGAATTTGCTTACCAATTTAATCAAACATTGAATTGGCTGAGAGCTAAGTTGAATGGAAAATATGGTTTTATAGACAGAAATGAAGTTGTAGTAATCCCCTTCGTATATGATGATTATAAAATAAATCAAATGGTCATCACTGATGATGAAAATGACTCATCCGCCCTAGTTGATCCAATGGGAGATTTTATTGACCGCATTGAAATGGTAAAGCAAAATGGTAAATGGGGTGCTATTGATTTTGATGGAAATGCTGCAATACCTATCAAATATGAAGACATTCAGAATGAAGGTGACCCTAACCTGGTGCTTAAAGCCTGGTATAAAGTAAAACTCAATAATAAATGGGGATTGGTTGATACCTTGGGAAGAGAATTGATCGCACCACAATATCCCAAATGGAATTTTAAATATGATACCAATGCCGTAAAGAATGTTGCAGCTTCCTACCAGAGAACAGCCACCAAAAATAATCCTGTTGCAAAAACGCAAACCAGCAATGAGACTTCATCAACAACATTAACACCGCCTGTTACAATGAAAGGAGAGATCGATCCTTCCATTGTCGGCACCTGGAAATACCATGACATCGCAGCGAATTTTAATACTTATTATGTATTTCGTTCCGATGGAACTTATGATAACTGGAGTGACATGCTTTCAAAAACAGTCCCGGAACCTGATCATAAGAACTTCTGGAGAGTGAATGGTGACAATATTCAATTATACTTCGACGCAAGCAAGCAAATTGCTGAACGAAAGATCCTGAAAAGAAATGATCCGCAATCAAACAAACCAGCCCTCTTGATACAATGGCAGTCGGGTGCAGAAGAATACCGGGCTTATTTCCCAATTGAATCGCATGCACTCTGGCCAACCAATTCCTCAACAACAAACGTTGCTAAAACAAATAATGTGGTTACACCGGTAAAACTTTCTGATCCACCACTTAAATTAAATGGCACGGTTGATCTTTCCATTGTTGGCTTATGGAAATGCAACTTCAATAAAATTGATTACTGGCTCGATTTTAAAGCTGATGGAACTTATGGTACTTATTCTGCAACAAATCCTAAAGTTTCAAAATGTTTTTGGAGAATTAATGGTGACTATATTGAAACAGTTTGTGAAGGAATGAAGCAAATGAATCATTTTCTCTTCAGGAAAGTGAATGATCTGAAAACAGGTAAACCTACTATTACTTTGGATGGTACGGCTTATTTCCCGGAAACAGATAGAGAAATGTGGAAACAATAAATTCATTTCAATTGTACCTGGTTGAATTTCGATGAATTGTTTTTGCTATTACATTCTTAAGTTTTTTATGAGAATTGTCCTGGTTATTTTTTTCTTTGTTTCTTTTCTCAACAACTTTCCCAAAGTTGGCAATCATTCTTATAATGGAGCGGGAACAATCCGAGTGACACAATAATATGTTCACTTCTTATTTAATAGCCCATGAAATTAGATCATGAGCTATTGCAATTAACTGCAGCGTTACTGAGGGTATTTGTTGGCCCTTCTTTTTTCTTCTAGAGTTTTTTGAACTGCTACCACTTCTTTGCGAAGATCTTTTAATGCTTCACCATCATAATGTTTTGTCTGCATTGCATTCAGCAACAATAAAGTTTTTGATGCAAGAAGATCACACAATTCAACAATGGATAATTTATCAAGACCATCCATAAGAATTTTTTTAAATTCAAAATATTCCGACCAGTAAAGGCAAATGATATACCAATTCGTTTTGTGGAATTAATTGCCGGATCTTTTTTCGTCGATGACCATTTGAAGCTTAATGAGCAATTCTTTTTTTGCAGCTATATCTTCATGCAATCCATTTTTGTATTGCTCAGTGTATTCAGCGGTATATTTAGCCAGCATATCGATCAGTTCAGGCAGATCCAACTGCCGCAAGTCTTCAAGAGTCGGAGCGGTTAAAGGCATTCAGTTAAAATATCAAAAACTATGCAAAGGCAATTGAGCAATAAAATTTTCTTGCTTATGTTTTCTTTAATTGCAATGACCAACCGCCATCCTCATGACTATTTCCAAAGACCAGGCTTTAGAATATGAAGTAAACAGCTGCACACTTAAGGCAAAGTTTCTGATCAGGGAGATCAACGATTACAAATAAAGTATTTCATTCTATTGTAAACCGCATTAATTTCAAATTCCATACTCGCAGCGGAATATAATGCAGAATGATATCTAAATATTTTTCTGCCAATTTTCCAGCAGATGCGACTGCAAACATGTTTCTAAGCTTTTCACCCAGTTGCACTATATCAAAAGGTTTGGTGATAAAAATATTTGCCCTTGACTCTGCTATCGACGTATGACTGATATGTCCTGCTGAATACAAAGCCACGGGTATATGTTGTAATGCAGGATCAGATTTTAATTGCTGACATAAATTTCTTCCATCAGCATCAGCCAGGAAAATATCCAATAAGATCACATCAGGGTTAAAGGACTCCACTTCGTTGAAGAATAATTTTCCTTCTGTTAACGTGGAGACATTAAAACCTTGTTCCTGAAGTGCCATATTTACCATTTCAAGCAGATCCTTGTCGTCATCAACTATTAAAACTTTTTTCATATATATGATTGATTTTGGACGCCTAAACGGGCACAAAAATACTGGCTTCTTTTTATAACTACTATATTTTTGTCGATTAAATTGCTGCATAATTCAAACACATGCCAGGTAAAAGTTCCGCAGAACGAATGGCAATGTTAGCCGCTATCATTGATTCATCGGAGGATGCGATCATTGGCAAAAATCTTGATGGGATCATTTCTAGCTGGAATAAAGGTGCGGAAAAAATTTTCGGTTACAACGAACAGGAAGCTATCGGCAAGCATATTTCTTTGATCATTCCTTCTGATCGTATCAGTGAAGAAGATATGATCATATCTAAATTGAAACGTGGGGAAAAAATTGAACATTTTGAAACCATTCGCCTCACCAAAGCAGGCCAGGCACTTAATATTTCTTTATCGATCTCACCGATTCGAAATGATAGCAACGAGATCGTGGGGGCTTCCAAGATCGCAAGAGACATTACAAAACAGAAGCATGCCGAATTACTGATCCATCAATATGTTCATCATCTCGAAGAGATCAACTCGATTGGTAAATTGCTTTCTTCCGAACTGAGTGTTGATAGCATTTTGCAAAAAACAACTGATGCTACCACCCGCCTTTGCGGTGCAGCCTTCGGCGCATTTTTTTATAACAAGACCGATAATAAAGGGGAATCTTATTTTTTGTATGCATTATCCGGAGCACCCCGCGAAGCTTTTGAAAAATTTGGAATGCCAAGAAACACTCCTTTGTTCGATACTACATTCAGTGGCAAAGGCACTGTCTGTTCTGACGATATTCGCAAACATCCAAATTTTGGTAAAAATCCACCGCATAAAGGGATGCCCGCTGGTCATCTCCCGGTTGTAAGCTATTTGGCAGTGCCGGTTTTTTCTTCCAACGGAATTGTAATAGGCGGATTATTTTTTGGTCATCCTGAAACCGGTAAATTCAAACAGGAACATAAACTAATTGTTGAAGCTATTGCCAGCCAGGCAGCCATAGCACTTGGCAACGCAAAACTATATCAGGAAGTACAGGCATTGAATCAAACCAAAGATCAATTCATTGGTTTTGCCAGTCATGAATTAAAAACGCCTCTCACTACTTTGAGCGGTTATATTCAATTATTGGAGCGACTCCCTGAGAAAACATCGCAATTTCTCCCTAAGATCAACAAACAACTTTCCCGGTTATCAGCAATTATTTCTGACTTGCTGGATATTTCCAAGATACAAGCCGGTAAATTTGAGCTGAACCGATCGACCATTGCATTGAATACTTTGATAACTGAAAGCATGGATGCTGCCAGACAACTCTCCGAACTGCATGAAATAAAATGTTCTTTACCCGATACCCCGATCCTGTTGAATATCGATGCAGGCAAAATGACACAGGTAATGGTCAATATCATTTCAAATGCAATCAAATATTCGGCAGCCTCGAGTAAGATCGAGATAAATGCAGAACAGCTTGCCGATGATGTAAGGATCAGTATAAAAGATCAGGGCATTGGAATAGCGAAAGAAGATCTTGAAAATATCTTTGCCCAATTTTACAGAATTGCATCGGATAGTACAAAAGCGGAAGGATTAGGGCTGGGACTTTATCTCTGTAAACAATTTGTTGAAGCACATCATGGCACTATCTGGGCAGAAAGCGAAGTTGGGCGAGGAACCACTATACACATTTCGCTTCCTGTTACTTCTTAATTAATCAACCGAAGATTTTATTGGGCTTTAATTAAAGCATAAATTTGTGTACAAAAACATTTCCCTTGTACTTTACTCAGTCTAATATAGAAAACCGCAGGCAGCGGGTTGCCAAAAAATGGAATGAAATATTAAAAGATGATGAAGCGGTCTTAATATATTCAGGTAGCCCTATTCAAAAACCCGGCGGCTTAGATCATACTTATTATTTCCTCCCTCATCCATCTTATTATTGGCTCACCGCAAGGCGTCGTGAAGACGAAGTGATATGCTACAATAAAAATTCAGGCTGGATCGAATTTCAAAAAACATTTACCAAAGAACAAGGTGTGTGGGAAAGAGAAAAAGATGATGTATTAATAGCCGAAACTGGAAAAAATATCCATGAGCTGCAGGATTATTTAAACACACAAAACTTTTCTGCGGTTTATAAGTTGGGCCAAACAAGCGAATATCACGCAAAGGGAAAATTATTCGAACTCAACACTATTTTAGATCAAACACGAAGAATAAAAGACGAGGAAGAAGTAAACCTCATAAAACATATTGCCAAAATAGCAGCCTCCGGCTATCGCAGAATTGAAGAGATCATTCGGCCGGGCATCAGTGAAAGAGAGATTCAAATAGAATATGAAGCTGAGATCTTCCGGCAGGGTTCGCATATTGTTCCTTATGAAACCATTATTGGCAGTGGCGAAAATGCAGCTATTTTACATGCATTGCCAACAGAAAAGATCGTCCGGGAAAACGAAGTGGTTCTTGTAGATGCAGGAGCAGATGTATATGATTACTGTGTTGACATCACCCGGACCTATGGTTCCTCGAAAAAAATGGACAGCCGCCGGCGATCCTTATATCAATTGGTGCTGCAGGTAGAAAAAGAATGTATCAACATTTCCAGGCCCAAAACATTTTGGAGAGAGGTTCACAACAAAGCGGCCATCCTGTTTACGCAAGGGCTTCGTGATCTTGGAATATTGAAAGGGGATGTAAATGATCTGATCGAAAAAGAAATTATTTATCTTTTTTTTCCGCACGGCCTGGGCCATTTAACGGGATTAAGGGTTCGTGATACGGGTCATGAAGAAAATTTAGATCCAAAAAAATATTTTGGAGCAAGATTGCGGATAGATATTCAATTAGAGCCGGGCCACCTGGTCACCGTCGAACCCGGTCTTTATTTTATAAAAGCCCTGCTGGAAGATGAGGGGAACATAAGAAAATACAAAGAGGATATTAACTGGCAGGAACTGGACAAATGGAAAAATATGGGCGGCATACGTATTGAGGATGACATATTGATCACGGGATCAGGAAATGAAAACCTGACTTCTTGTGTGCCTAAGGCAGATGAATTATAAACGTCCTGAAAAATTGAGAAGGACACTTCCTTCTGTATAAACATTGCGGAAAATTCTTTCCGCTTCATGATGAGAAATTCTATAAGCTGAAATTAATATTTAACTGTCGGTAAAAACGTTGGTGATTTGCGATGTTTGGTGACTTGTTCATAGGCATAAGCAATTTTTATCAGGATTGGCTCACTCCAGGCACGGCCAAAAATAGAAAGGCCAACCGGCAATCCATAAACAAAACCTGATGGAACAGTAATATGCGGATAACCTGCCACAGCAGAAGGTGTGGAATAACCCCCGGCAAAATGATCACCATTGATAAGATCAGTTGGCCACGCAGGCCCACCCGTAGGTGCGATCACTGCATCCAGTTTTTCTTTATCCATGATCGCATCAATACCTTCTTTCTGTGAAAGCCGATGATTTTTCTCCAATGCATCTAAATATTCTTTTGATGTCAAAGGACCTTTTTCCTGGGCTTTGATAAAAAGATCCTGTCCGAAATATTTTAATTCTTTGTCTTTGTTTTTTTCATTGAAGTCAATGATGTCTTTCAATGTTTTCACTGGAGCATTCGGTCCAAGCCCTAGAAGGTATGCATTGAGGTCATTCTTTAGTTCATACAACAAAACATCCAGCTCAGTTGCATCATATTCTCCCATGTGTGGGATATCAGCGGGATCGACAATGGTTGCACCTTGTTGCTTCATTACATCGATAGAATCGTTCATCAGTTTGTCAACATCAGCGTTAAAGCCGAAATACTTTCTTGCTACACCGATCCGCATTCCTTTCAAACCGTTAGGATCGAGAAACCGTGTATAATCTTTTTCTGTTTTGCCATTACTGGCGGCTGTAGCTGTATCTCGTTCATCGATTCCAGTCAATGCTGAAATTAATGCTGCTGCATCTGCAACACAACGACACATGGGGCCAGCCGTATCCTGGCTGTGTGCAATGGGGATAATTCCAGAGCGACTGATCAATCCAAGGGTGGGTTTAATTCCAACTAAAGCATTATGACTGGAAGGACAAACAACTGAACCATCTGTTTCCGTTCCTATTCCTATCGTTGCAAGATTAGCCGCAATAGCTGCACCTGTTCCTGAACTGGAACCACAGGCATTGCGATCAAGAACGTAAGGATTTTTTGTCAATCCGCCTCGACCGCTCCATCCGCTGGTTGAATGTGATGAACGAATATTGGCCCATTCACTGAGATTTGTTTTACCTAAAATAATTGCACCGGCTTCTCTTAATTTTTGTGCAACAAAAGAATCTTTTAATGCAATTGAATTGGCAAGTGCTAAAGAGCCGGCAGATGTTTTCATTTTATCTGCTGTATCAATATTATCTTTTATCAAAACGGGAATGCCATGAAGAGGCCCACGAACTTTTCCATTCTTTCTTTCTGCATCCATTGATTTGGCAATATCCAAAGCATCAGGATTGGTTTCGATCACAGCATTGATCGATGGACCTGCTTTATCAATTTTATTTATTCTATCGAGATAAAGCTGAACAATCTTTTCAGAAGTATATTGACCGCTTTTTAATTTTTCCTGCAGAGCAACAATAGTTATTTCATTCAGTTCAAAGTTATCAGCCGGCTCTTCAGTTGATCTTTCTTCTTTTTTTTCAGAGGAAGTATTTGTATTGCATGAAGCCGTTAATAAACCGGCAGTTCCTGCCGCAACCCATGTTGATTTAGTAATGAAGTCCCGTCTTTTCATGTTGACAAGTTTTGGTAACTAAAGTTAATGATTTGCGTTTGGCCGTAAGCTGCCGTGGTTTTAAACCCTGGCACACTTCGTATATTCACTTGATGAATGAAGCCGGCTCTTCACCTAACATCGCCATCGTCTGCAATTCCTTAGCCGGAGTGGGAAGAGCCGTTACACTGGCTCAAAAAATTGCTAAGGAATTATTGAGTAAAGGAATAACGCATAAACTTTTTAATGGAAACTGGCCCCCTGTATTTAATGGCTTCACGGATGTTTGGATCGTTGGCGGAGATGGTACGCTTAATTATTTTATCAATCACTACCCGGATATAAAATTACCATTGGTAATTTTTAATGGAGGAACCGGCAACGATGTGCATTGGCTATTGTATGGAACAAAAAATTTTGAAGAACAATTGGAGATTGCGTTAGCGGCTGCACCTAAGCCAATTGACGCGGGGAAATGTAATGAACGGTTATTTATTAATGGGGTGGGAATTGGTTTTGAAGGAGCGGTGGCAGAAACTGTTGCCGGCAAAAAGAAAAAGCCAGGCAAGACATCGTTTATGATGGCTGTTCTTAAGAAAATATTCTTTTACCGGTCAAAAAAATATAAAATATCAATGGGAGGCAGGCCCAGTTTTGAAAGTAAGGCATACCTGATGATCAGCGTAACAAATGGCAGAAGAGCAGGAGGGGGTTTTCATATTGCTCCTGCTGCAGCAGCTGATGACGGACTATTAGACGCCATTTTGATAAAGGCGATTTCGCCGATAAAAAGATTGCGATGGTTGCCGGTCATTGAAAAGGGAAAGCATTTAGATCTTTCCTTTATTCAGCATTCTCAAACAAAGAAAATAATTATTGAAAGCGATGAATTGATCCAATCCCATTTGGATGGAGAGGTTTATAAGAATAAAAAGCTGGAGATCGGGATACTCCCAGGACAATTTTTATTTCGCTATTAATGCAATATAGGATGAGGTTTGAATTCTTTTGTTCTGTCAAACAGATAGCGGTAAGTGGTAAGTATCCGGCTGCGATAAGTTCCTAAGGCCTCTGCAACATTGATCATTTTGGGATTGAATTCCCCAATCCACTGCATTTCATAGTCTTCGTATAGAGGAGTACCTATTATGTATTTTCCGTTAACAATGCGAAGGCGCTGTATTTCTTTGCAGCCTTCAACGATCATATAAGCATCCACTCCTTTGCCCTGGAATTCCGGTACCACCCCAAACACCAAACCTGTAAATTTATTATTCTTATACGTTGATTTGATCCACAAAAATTTCAGTTTGTGAAACAGATCAAATTTTCCATGGAGATATTTGAACCATTGGTTGAGGTCGGGAAGGTTTATCCAAATGCCAATGGGTTCGTCTTTATAATATACAAACCAATTGATCCTTTCATCCAAAACAGGTTTCATCGAATGAAACATTTTTCTCACTACAGGTTCCTCTAATTGCTTGGCCCCTCCATGTCCTGCCCAGGCCTTGTTATAAACAATTGTAAAGTCCTTTGCGAATTTGTCTAACTGATTTTTTCTAATGTGAGCAGACCTGTAATTAGGATCCTTTGCACATTCAGCATGACGTTCATAAAATTTTTCCTGCACTCTTTCTCCAACTTTCAGTGAAAAGCAAACCTGGTTGTAAAATCTTTTGAAACCATAATTTTCAAAAAGTGTCACATAATAAAGAGGATTAAAGTTCATGCAATACAGCGGAGGAATTTCATTGCCTTTTACTACCAATCCCCACCAACGATCCCTTTCGCCAAAATTTACCGGCCCATCCATGGCTTGCATTCCTTTTTGCAAAAGCCAGTGTTTGGCAACATCAAATAACATATCCGCCGCATTCTGATCATTGATGCAATCAAAGAAACCAATACCACCTGCAGGAACATCATCGCCTTTATTCTTATATTTTTTATTGCTAAATGCAGCGATCCTTCCTGTTAATTTCCCATTATCATCTTTTAATACCCATCTTGCAACTTCTCCAAAGCGAAACGTTTTATTTTTTTCTGGATCAAAGACCTCTTCAATGTCTTTGGTTAATGGCTGGATATAATAGGAATTGTTCTGATTGAGGTCAATATTGGCCCGAATGAAATCTTTAGCAGTCTTTTTATCGGTGACTTCAATTAATTGCATAAGACACAAATGTAAGGTGGTAATGGCAAAGCAGATATTCAGAACCTGTTAGCAAACATTTTTGCTGCCAGGGTTTCATCATGATTATAAATGTCTTCCCTGAAGTTCAGTTGACCATTATCGTCCACCCAGGCTGTATAATAAGTAATGAGAACAGGTATAGGATCTTTTACTCTCACAAATTTTTCTTTTCCTGCATCCATCGCCTCTTCAATTTTTTCCGGTGTCCATTCAGGCTGGTTCCGCAACACATAGTTAGCCAGCTTTACCGGATCTTTCAAGCGAATGCAACCATGGCTATAAGCTCTTTTATCCTTCTCAAACAAACTTTTCTGTGGTGTATCATGCAGATAAATATTAAAGCTATTAGGGAATAAAAACTTTACCCTGCCCAGTGCATTCTTTGGTCCCGGCCGCTGCCGGATAACGGGAATTCCATCTTCTTTGCCGGTGATCTCCATATTTTCTTTAGCGAGATAATTTGGATTTTTTTCAATAGCTGGTAAAATTTCTTTGGTAACGATGCTGGAAGGCACATTCCAATAAGGACAAAATACCACCTGGTTCAGATCGCCATTAAACATCATGGTATTGTGACCTTCTTTGCCCACCACCACATCCATGTCAAATGCTTTTTTATTGCCTTCATATACATGCAGAACAAATTCAGGAATATTCACTACAATCAAATTGCCTTTGGATTGATTAGCCAGCCAGCGCATCCGGTCCATGTTCATTAATATTTGCTCCACTCTCTTGACGGCAGGAACATTCATTTCTTTTATTAAGGAATCAGAAATGATCCCGCTGGGCTTGTAGCCATGTCGTACCTGGAAATTTTTAACAGCTGCTTCCAAGGTATCATTATAGACCTGGCTGGTATCGTTTACAGAAAGATCGCCGGTAATCAGTAATCTTTTCTTGATCTGCGCAATCTGAGGTGAGCTGGCGCCTTTTTTCAATGATTTTTTTACGAGATCTACCTGTTGCCATCCACCTTTTTTTGCTATCGCCACATATTTTACAAGCTGGTCCTTTAAGGCATTATATGATTGGTTGGTCTCTTCATAATATTTATTGTCTTTATGTTTTTTATTGATCAAAGAATCTGCAAATGCAAGGGGGTCTTCTTTTTTCCGGGGAATGAACATTTCCATTTCTTTTCTCTTTACATATCCTTTCGCATAATTGTGAAGGATGTAAAGAATGAAATGCCTTGTCAGGGTTAACTCCGTATTGATGTATGATTTGTCATTAGCACCAACCGACAGATCATCTTCGGCAATGAGATTGTCCATTCTTTTCTGCAAGGCTTTATCTTTTAAAGAAGAATCGACATCGTAAGTAGTGACGTAATCATGCAGGTTCCAAAAACCTCTTGCTTGTTCGGTCAAACCATCACTGCTGAACCAGGCGAATTGATAGTTGCGGGTATTATAAAAACTTCGCATGCGGCTGGCAATGGAATCAGGAACTTTTTTTTCATTGATGAACTTGCTTACTGCCGAAGTATCTAAAAAAAGATCGCTGTATGAATTAGCCGGGGTAATACTGTTATCCCTGCTGCTAATGCCTTTGCCGGTTTTATTAGTACTATCTGAGCTATTGTTATTTTCTGACGCCGAATCCGAACAGGATGTTATTATCCCTATGATACTTATTAAAAAAAGAATTCTTTTCATGCCTGATAAATTGCAAAAGCTGTGCCTTTATGCCTTTGAAATTTGTCAGCTGTTTGCAGAGAAAGTATATTTTCTGTATTTTTAGGAAGAGCCAACCAAAACTTCTGCCCCCATGTCAACTAAAAAGGCTTCTTTCCGTCATCGGTTATTTCTATCCATTGCCATTTTATCTTTTTTGACCGGTTCTATTAATTACATCTTATTTCAGCCTAATATTTTTTTCCTGCAATTTTTAAATATCCGGCTGGAGAGGATCTTCATCGATCCACCAATAATTCAAAATTTTTTTAGCGGTTATCTTTCTGATATAGCCTGGTGCATTTCACTTTATGCATGTACAGCTGTGCTGTCTGAAAGAATGAAAGCAGGCCTTGCAGACAAACTGGCTCTTTTACTACTCCCTTTTTTAACCGAGGTGCTGCAAAAATTCTCTTTGCTGCCCGGCACATTCGACTGGTATGATATGCTTGCCTACTTCGGCATTTTAATTATAACTATTCGTCTTTTTCCTCATTTAATTTTAAAAAATTATGAAAAAGCTTAAATCACATTTCTGGCCGACGGCGACTTTTATTTTATTCTTTGCAATGACCCTGGCCTGCTATACACCACAGCACACTACTTACAAAAAATCAAAACCAGAGCCTTGTATTACACATAAAGGATTAACCTATAGCCCGGTACTAATTACTTTCTATATAAGCGGAAGCTATAACATGAAAGATCTTAACGGTGCGCAGGGTTCCGTGCCGGATATTTTATTGAATAAATTAAACTCCCTGTCATATAACAAATACCGAATTGCAAATGGAGTGACGCCTAACCTGAACCTCTATATTGATTACCGCACGGATAATTACGGGCATTATGGTGCAGATATAAAAGGTTATGTTTTCGACGGCGATTTTCATACATGGACCGAAAACAATTTCGTCACTTTTGACAGGCTGGATGATGAAGTTGCCAGTAAAGTGAACACTTTTATCAGTTATGGCTGGTGCAAAAACTGTCCGGGTCCCTGCAATCCATAGGGTGGAAAATAAGCTTATTTTTTCCACCTGAATTCCTTTGGAACAATTGGCAGATTACCTTCACACCCTTACCTTTGCCGCCTGAAACAAACACCCTTTTTTCAATGGCAAAAGTTGGTAAAATCAAACAGGTGATCGGGGCCGTAGTTGACGTACAATTTGACGGTACACTTCCCGAGATATATAATGCATTAGAATTAAAAAGAGAGAACGGAGATACACTTGTACTCGAGGTGGAGCAACACCTGGGTGAAGACAGTGTTCGCTGCATAGCAATGGACGGAACTGAAGGTATTGTTCGTGGTACTGACGTTGTTGACACGGGTAAAGCGATTGCAATGCCAACCGGCGAAGGAATAAAAGGTCGTTTATTCAATGTGACGGGTGATCCCATTGATGGATTGCCTGCTGTTAGCAAAACAAATGGCCGTCCTATTCATAGCAAGCCGCCAACATTTGAAAACCTTTCTACCAGTTCAGAAGTGCTGTTCACCGGAATTAAAGTTATCGACCTTATCGAGCCTTATGCAAAAGGCGGTAAGATCGGTTTGTTTGGTGGTGCTGGTGTAGGAAAAACAGTTATCATCCAGGAGCTGATCAATAATATTGCAAAAGTTTATTCAGGTCTATCTGTATTTGCTGGCGTGGGGGAAAGAACCCGGGAAGGAAATGACCTGATGCGGGAAATGATCGAAGCAGACATCATGAAATATGGAACAGAGTTCAAACATAGCATGGAAAAAGGTGGATGGGATCTGAGTAAAGTTGATCTGAAAGAATTATCTGATTCAAAAGCAACCTTCGTATTCGGACAAATGAATGAACCACCCGGCGCAAGAGCCAGAGTGGCATTAAGCGGATTGACCGTTGCAGAATATTATCGTGACGGTGATGGGCAAGGGAAAGGCCGTGATATTCTTTTCTTCGTTGATAACATCTTTCGCTTCACACAAGCTGGCTCTGAAGTATCAGCCTTGTTAGGCCGTATGCCATCTGCCGTAGGGTATCAACCGACTCTTGCGACAGAAATGGGGATGATGCAGGAAAGAATTACTTCTACTAAAAATGGATCTATTACATCGGTGCAGGCGGTGTATGTTCCTGCGGATGACCTGACCGATCCGGCTCCGGCAACAACATTTGCTCACCTGGATGCCACAACAGTGTTGTCAAGAAAGATCGCTGACTTAGGAATTTATCCGGCAGTGGATCCTTTGGATTCTACTTCAAGAATTTTGATACCGCAGGTGGTGGGTGACGCACATTATAATTGTGCCAACAGGGTGAAATTAATTTTGCAGCGGTATAAAGAATTGCAGGACATCATCGCTATTCTTGGTTTGGATGAATTAAGTGATGAGGATAAAATGACAGTGTCCAGGGCGAGAAAAGTACAGCGTTTCTTATCGCAGCCTTTCCATGTTGCAGAAGCGTTCACAGGATTGAAAGGGGTATTGGTTCCCATTGAAGAAACCATTCGCGGTTTCAATATGATCATGGATGGTGAAGTGGATGAATACCCGGAAGCCGCATTCAACCTTGTCGGAACAATTGATGATGCAATTGAGAAAGGAAAGAAATTATTGGCACAAGCACAAGGATAGATATTATGACTCTCGAAATTTTAACTCCGGAAAAGAAATTATTTAATGGTGAAGTGTACGGTGTGCAAATGCCGGGCATCAGCGGTTCATTTGAAGTGTTGGAAAATCATGCTCCTTTGGTAAGTGCATTAAGGTCCGGAAGATTAAAAGTCATTAAGGACAAGCAAAATCATCTGGCCAACTATGATATCCAGGGCGGATTTGTTGAAGTGCTGGGAAATAAAGTGACGGTTCTTGTTGAAGGTGCCACAGCTGTGGAAGAATAAACTCATCGTAACAAGATTGTAAAAACTAAACCTTTCTGAACGAAAGGTTTTTTTTATTTCTGCAAGAAAATATTTTATTTTTTTAAATAAGAAATCGGTTTTCTTTTCTAATTGCTTTCTTTTCTGAATCAATATGTTTATGGCATAACGATTGCACAATTTTGATGAACATTTTTAGTGAGTTATGAAAATTGCGCAGGTAGCTCCTTTGTATGAATCGGTACCTCCTAAGTTATATGGCGGAACAGAAAGAGTGGTTCACTATTTAACTGAAGAATTAATAAGGCAGGGACATGATGTTACACTATTTGCTTCCGGTGATTCCGTAACCCATGCTAAGTTGGTCGCTTCTATTCCCGAAGCATTGCGATTAAGAAAAAAAGAATCCGATCCGATCGCAGCCCATTTGGTAATGCTGCAAAATGTTATTGAAAGAGTGAATGAGTTTGATGTCATCCATTTTCATATTGATTATTTACACTTCCCTTTTTCTCAGTTGCTTTCCACTTGTCATCTTACAACTTTACATGGTAATCTTGAATTTCCGGAACTCCAATCCGTTTATCATACATTTTCAAAACAGCCTGTGGTTTCTATTTCGAACAGTCAGCGTAAACCTTTGCCGCAGGCCAATTGGGTAGGCACTGTGTATCATGGTTTGCCTGTTGACCTGTTGTCCTTGGGAGAAGGCAAAGGAAATTATTTAGCTTTTCTCGGAAGGATTTCACCGGAAAAAGGATTGGAGAAGGCAATTGAATGGGCAAAAGCTTCAAAGATCAAATTGAAAATTGCCGCTAAAGTGGATGAAGCAGATAAAAAATATTTTGAAACTGAAATCAGGCATTTACTCAATGATCCTTTGATCGAATTTGTGGGAGAGATCAATGAAAAGGAGAAAAAAAATTTTCTCGGCAATGCAGAGGCATTATTGTTTCCTGTCGATTGGAATGAACCATTTGGAATGGTAATGATCGAAGCCATGGCTTGCGGAACACCAGTGATAGCAATTGAAAGAGGTTCCGTGCCCGAAGTAATAGATAATGGTAAAACCGGGTTCATTGTAAAAAGCACTTCGGAAGCGATTGAAGCTATCCATGATCTTTCAAATTTTTCAAGAGCTGAAGTCAGGAGAGTTTTTGAAAACCGATTTACTGCTGAAAGAATGACAAAGGGCTATGTAAAATTATACATGCAGTTGAATGAAAAAAGGAATAAGGAATTGTCCTCCTCAAACCTTAGAGGAGGTGCCATTTCTATTCGCAATGAAAAAACATTCACGAATAAAGCTGTATAAAAATGAATGGTTATGATCTCTCATTCACCCGTGCATCTGGAAGAAGACAAATATCATATTCCGGCGAATGTTGTCAACCTCGATGAACGTACGCAGGTACTGAATCATTTTGACACTTTCGGAATATTCGATCGCTGGGGAGACGTGCATCCGCAGGCAAAACATTCACAGGGAATTTTTCATCTGGGTTCAAGATTCATCAGTCGCATGGAATTGCGGCTGAATAAGCAGAAACCGGTTTTGTTGGGTTCATCCATAAAAGAAGACAATGATATTCTGTCTGTCGACCTTACCAATGCGCCGATGCTTGATTTCAGGCTGGAAGAAAACACCCTTCATATTTTACGTTCGCAGGTGGTTCGCAATGGAATGTTTTCAGAAGAGCTCAATGTTTCAAACTATGGACAAGGAACAGCTGAGTTCGATCTTTCATTAACTTTTGGTGCCGACTTCAAAGATATTTTTGAAATAAGGGGTATTGAACGTAAAGTAGAAACAAATAAAGTGGAGCTTAGTTCAACAAAGAATAAAATAATATTTAACTATAAAGGGCAGGATAATATATACAGAAGTACCGAAGTAGTATTTAAAAAAAGAGATGATTACGAGATCTACCATAACACTATAAAGTTTCATTTTTCACTTCCGGCCAATAAAAGCCAGCATCTGTCCTATACTATTTACTTTTTGAGTGAAGAGCACTCTATCGGGAAAAACGAAATAGCGGAAAAAAAAGTAGAAGATTGGAATGAAATCAAGAATAGTCTTAAGAAAGATTTTGAAAAGACAAAATCTCTTTTCGCCAACATCTATACTTCTAATGAACAATTCAATCATTGGCTGAACCGGTCGAGGGCCGATCTTCAATCCCTGCTCACGGAAACAGTTTATGGAAGATATCCTTATGCAGGGGTTCCCTGGTATAATACGGCATTTGGGCGTGACGGGATCATTACAGCAATAGAAACATTGTGGATAGCTCCCTGTATTGCAAAAGATACGCTGAGCTTTTTGAGTGCCATGCAGGCAAGCAAAATAATTCCTGAAAAAGATGCTGAGCCCGGAAAGATCATTCATGAAATAAGGACAGGTGAAATGGCGAATACAGGTGAAATACCTTTCAAAGAATATTATGGAACGATCGATGCAACACCTTTATATGTGATGCTGGCAGGAATGTACTATGAACGTACCGCAGATATTGATATGATAAAAAAGATCTGGCCCAATATAAAAGCAGCGATCAATTGGATAGATGAGCATGGAGATCTTGATAAAGATGGTTTTGTCGAATACATTCATAAAGCGGAGAATGGATTGACCAACCAGGGATGGAAAGATTCATTTGATTCTATTATGTATGAAGACGGAACTCTTTGCAACCCGCCCATTGCACTTTGTGAGGTGCAGGGATATGTATATGCAGCTAAGAAATATGCAGCTTTCTTGGCGAATGAATTAGGAGAAAAAGAATATGGAAAAAATATTTCACAGCAGGCAAAAGAATTAAAGAGAAAGTTCAATGAAAAATTTTGGGATGAAAAAAACCAGACTTACGTATTAGCTCTTGATGCGGATAAAAACCCTTGCCGGGTTTTATCCTCCAATCCGGGACAATGCCTGTTTACTGAAATAGTGAGGACAAAAAATTCAAAAAAATTAACTGAAACACTCTTAAGCACTGAATTATTCAGTGGCTGGGGAATACGAACATTGAGTGAAAAAGAATTGCGCTACAATCCAATGTCCTATCACAATGGTTCCGTGTGGCCGCATGATAATGCCTTGATCGCATACGGGCTTTCAAAATATGGGTTTCAAACGGAGACGTTGCGGATCATGCAATCATTATTCGAAGCTTCTTTATTTATCGATCTTCAACGATTGCCGGAATTATTTTGTGGTTTTGACAGAAGAAAAGGCGAAGGGCCCACTGCATACCCGGTAGCCTGTTCACCTCAGGCCTGGTCCGTGGGAGCAGTATTCCTGCTTTTCCAGTCCTGCATCCGCATACATATAGATGCATTGAAGAAAACAGTGATCTTCGATAAGCTTATTTTACCAGAGTATATTGATTATGCCTGTGTAAATAATCTTCAATTAGGCAGTGGCATTTGTGAATTTGAAATGAGAAGGCATAGAAATGATGTTGGGTTAAACGTTATTCAAAAACCAAAAGACTGGGAAGTTATTATCTTTCCAGCACAGTGGGATCCGAAGCTTGGAATTCACGTGACTTGAAGTCGCGG
>JADMIO010888901.1_pt1 | contig 38009 bp, 42 predicted proteins | sample 8958161 | NCBI WGS metagenome assembly JADMIO01 (sample SAMN16585339, study PRJNA669376) | soil metagenome | isolation source: Crop rotation soil | place: USA: Cullars Rotation, Alabama | collected 2011 | reverse complement strand
GACAACTTGTCCACGTGGAATTCTAAGCTTAGGATCCCAATGTGCTGGAAAGGGCAAGAAGGCCGACTTGCCGCTGGCGTCTGTCACGCCCGCCGATTGCCAACGGTTCCACGATCACCTTGTCGCGCAGAAACTCGCCCCGGCAACGCTGGTAGTCGAGATCAAGACGCTCAGAACCATCTTCAACGCGGCTCTGCGCCAGACGCTCATTGCGGTCAATCCCGCTCTCGCCGTCGAGTTGCCGGAGAAGATCAAACAGGTGAAGCGGAGGAAATTCACGCCGGCACAAGTGCAAATCCTCCTGGATGCCGCAGAGGACTCGGAATGGCAGACGGCGATCTTGATCGGTTACTACGCCGGCCTCCGTTTGGGCGATGCCGTCGCGCTGGATTGGAAGAGCGTCGATTTTGAAAAGCGGGCGCTGGTGTTGGACGTTAAGAAAACCGGCGATGAGGATCACACCGTTCCAATGCACCCCACTTTGGAAGCTCACTTGAGCGGCCTGGCTGGTGACAAAGGCGGGCCGGTATGTCCAGGACTGGCTGCGGTGCCAGTCGGCGGGCGAAGCGGATTGAGTAAACAATTTCTCGCCATCATGCGCCGCGCCGGCATCGGCAACGATTCGGTGGAAACGGGGGGACAGCGGCAACTGTCCAAGCTCTCCTTCCACTCCATGCGTGTGTCGTTCAACTCCGAACTCCACAACCGGGGAGTGGATCAAGAGCAGCGGAAAAAGCTCACCGGCCACAAGAGCAACGCCATGAACGAACGCTACACGCGAACGGAGTTGAAGACGCTGCGGAAGTCCGTCAACAAGCTCCCCAAGATGAGGACGTGATATGCCCGAACTGAAACAGACGATGAAGGATCGGATCGAGCAGGAGATTCGGAAGGACAAAGACGACCTCTCCGACTACGCGATTGCTGAACGGCTCGGCTGCTCTCATGTGCTCGTTTGGAAAACCCGCCATGAACGGTTCGTGTGGGTAAAGCGAGCGTCGAAAGGACGTGACAACGTGATCCGCCGCCTGCCTGGAAGGCGAAGAGTCCCGACAGGGCGGCACAAAATTGAGCGTCAAGTTTCCGAACTGATTCAATCCCTGTCGGAGTGGTGTTACCGGAGTGCCAGCGTCAGTGCGTTCCTGCGGAGAAAGCAGGCCCAGATTGATCGGGCCTTTGCGCGGCTCAAGCTGGAAGAAGGTTAATAGTAATCGGTTAATAGACGAACAGAGAAAGCCCGGAAATCCGGGCTTTTTTGCTTAATAGCGGTGCTTACCTAAATTTGTGCGGTTGTTTTTTACGTTTCCGCTATGACGTGAAAAAACGTTTTAGCATCAAACAGCACAAAACCGAAGAGCACAAAGGGCAACTCTCGCCGGTTACTTTCCGCCTGCCCAGGACAGGAACGACCGATCCTTATTTCGGCGTGCCGCGCACTTTCTGGAATCAGCGCGTGCTTCCGAACGCGCTCAACAACTTCAGGCCGCCGATCAAAAGCATCGTGGTTAAGACCACCGGAACGACGCGCGGCATCCGGTTGATCGTCTTCGACAGTGCCAAGGCTTACTTCGATGCCCTCGCTACCGCGCAGACTGCGGAGGTGTCGAGTTGAACGGCGAATTTCACGAAGACTTTCAGAGCGACCACGCCGACGCGCTTGATCTGCGGACTCAGGACTTCGACTGGGATGAAGTGTTCCGGCGCGTGGACGGGCTGAAGGAGAGTTTGTCGGAGAGCGACTACGACCGACTTGGAACCGCGCTCGACGAAATCTTCCGTTGGGTCATCGGCGATCCGCAGACACCGCAAGGAAGCGAGCGTAGAATCGGGATGCGCTTCATCGGCTTGGCCTGGTGTTTGAGGCCGGACTTTTTCGACGGCTCGCCCGCACTCAGCGAGATCGCACGAAGGATGAAGGAGAACAAGGTCACACTCTCAATCCATTCCGCCGACGCCCATCGCAAGTTTGGGATCAAGAATCGCGCGCAGAGTCACGGATCAAACTGGCGTCCTACGCTGGCAGAGAAGCCAACCAAGAAAGGAAATGCACCATGTCCGAAATAAAAGGGCCGGGCGTTGTTAGCGCACCGGCTTGCACTGCGGGTTTTCAAAAGAGCGGAGACGTAAACCCGTTGCTCGCCGTTGAGCCTCGCCTTGCCGAATTCTACAACCGCGAATCCCTCGACGCTCAGGTTCGCGCACTGGCCGCGCAAGTGGCGGGATTGCTCGTCACGCAACCGGAACTCGCCGCCCGATACACTGCCGACGATCTTGGCGTTCTCGCTCGCGAGTTCGCCGCCAAGCTTTTGAGTGCGGCGCTTGTGCGAGAGTCCATGAGGGGTTTTTGATGAACGCTGGCTGGATCAAACTTCACCGCCAGCTTTTGGAGAACCCCCGGTTCAAAGACCCGGACTGGGTTGCGGTCTGGACGTATTTGCTCCTCACGGCCACACACGCGCACCGTGAGGCGCTTTTCGATGGGAAACGTGTCGAACTCAAGCCCGGCCAACTCATCACCGGACGCTTCGTAATAGCCAAATCCACGGGGGTTCATGCGAGCAAGGTCTATCGCATCTTGGAAACCCTCAAAACCGATCACCAAATCGAGCAGCAAGCAGGCGCGAAAAGCTCAATGATTACGGTATTAAACTGGTCGCTCTACCAGAATATCGAGCAGCAAAGTGAGCAGCAGCCGAGCAGCAATCGAGCAGCAAGTGAGCAGCAGCCGAACACATTACAAGAAGGGGAAGAAGGGAAAGAAGCTCTCCCTCCCTCGCCAGAGGAGTCGGATGTTTCAGCCTTCGGATTTTCAAATTCGATCCCGACTCACTACTGCCAGTTCTACTTCCGAGAGCGGACGAAGAAACGCTCATGGTGGACGAAGCGCAGCGAGTTGATCGATTGGCAGATGGACTTGATCGACTGGTGGGCCGAGGATCGAAACGCCTACAACGCGAAGCAACACCGGGCACACCCGGAATTCCAGAAGCGCGGCAGTCACCCTCAAGCCACGAATCAGCGCCCTGACCGCAACGTCGGCACCGCCAACGAAGGGCTTGCGGAGCAATACCGACTCGCGCCCAAGCCCACAGCATTCACGCTCAAAACGCAGTTTGATGCCATCGAAGCCGAGATGAAAGCGATCAAGGAGCGAGGCACACCAAGCGGAGGCGGTGGCTGGACAGCGGCCAATGTTGAGGATCGGGATCGTTGGGCCGAACTGTCGGCGAAGAAGAAAGAGGTTCGGTTGAAAATGCAGGAGTTGACCCCTACCGCATGAACTCGCGCCAGCCCACACTCCCGCTTGCTGATCCCGACGCTGACGAGGTTATCGAAGTCAACGGGGAGGAATTGCTGGCGCTGTGCAAGCGCTGCAAGGCCGATGGGAGGCGCGTTGTTGCTCTGAAGGTCAAAGGGGCTCGCTACTTCGCCACGGTGCGCAAATCGACTGGCATTGACGTTACGGCTGGAGAGAAGGGCCACGTGGCCCGCTTATGAGAACTCTACTGACAGCCAGAGCGACAGCGGCGCGAGTGCCGGTGCCGAGAACAACCTTCGCACGCAGAATCCGCGAGCTTGGGATCGAAGCCGATGCGATCACGATTGAGGTCGGCGACAGGCCATCGGTTTTGCTTTTCGACTCAACTCGTCTTCCCGAAATCCGCCGCCAACTGCTCAACCAACAACCGACAGTCATCGCATGAACACCAACGACCGCAGAACTTGGGATGAAGCCCGCTACATCGCGCATTTTGAAACGCTCGAATTCGAGGCCGACAAAATCGAAGGCGCACTGAAGGCCGCAGGAGTGAAGCTGAAGGAACATCCCAACCGGCCCGACTCACAAGCCGTGAACACGGACGCAATCAAAGCCTGTGATGACATGGAGGCGTTCGTTGCCGGCCTGAGAACACAGGCCAGTTTGGCTCGCGTTAAACTTCCCTCGCCTGGAGCCGTTGAGGTTTCCGGGTCGGCAGTCCCGGTTTTGAGTGGCCCGGCGAGGGATTCAATTCCTAAAGGCACTACGCTGACAGCGACGGAAAAACTTCTTTGCGTAGAAAACGTGGAGAGCACCGAACAGCTTGCCGAGAAACGGGCGCGGCAACGCTACGACTCCTACGCTACACAGCGGAAGCGCATAGGGAGGGCATCGCTTTTGATCAGCGCGCTGTTGCTGTTGCTTGGTGTGCCGGTCAAGGCTCAACAGTCCGGCACTTACACGTTGATCCCGGACTCGACAAACACCATCGCCGCTGCCACGACCAACCAGCCGATCTACTTCAACGTCTCCGAATACAACGACTTCATGTTGATGATTCGGGCGCGTGGACATTCGGGAACTGCAAGCAACGTCCAAGCGTATCTGTATCGAAGTCTCACGACTGATTTGTATGAAACAGCGCCGTGGAAAGTTCTCCAGCTTCAGCTCAGCGGCACCGCGACCAACCTCATCAAAACGAATCTCGATGTTGGCGGCGTTGCGGCTCTGAAATTGGTTTTGGCGAACACCAATGCCGTCGTAATTACGAACGTCAACGCCAAGGCAGGCTTCAAAGCATCCAAGATCAAACTTGGCCAATAACCAGCATGACGACGATCCCAAACAACCCGGAGCATCTCGAAGCCGAAATTATGTCACTCCAAAATCAGGAATCCGATATCAGCGTAGAGATCGAGGAATTGAAGGAGAAGATCGCAATTGAGGACGCGAAGCAAGCGAGGCTTCGATCTGAACTTCTCGTGATGGACTCTGAGATTGCCAATCTGAAAGCAGAGAAAGAAACGCTGCTGGCCGAAAACCAAAGATTGCGTTCGGCATCCGCGATTACCGATAAGCGCATCGCTGCTGAATTGGCCAAGCTCGGCATCCGCACACTCTAAATCCAAAACCAATCATGAACACCACCGACATTCTCACTTCGTTGCGGCTACGGCTCGCATCGTCCGAAAAGCAAAAGCAACTCGCCGAAATCGCGAGAAAGGAAGAGGCGAAATTCTTGGTCACGCGGCAGGAGTTGCATCCTGTTCTCTACCCCGAAGAGGATCGCAAACTCTACACCGACTTAATCAAGGACGCCCAAAGCGCAACCGTGTTGGAAAAGGCACTCACCCTCGCGGGCAAAGCTCATCCGTCACCTGCCGACGACGAAGCGGCCAAGATGCGCGGGAAGGTTCTGTTGCGCCGTGCTTTCGCGCCATACGTTGCCAGCGTCGTTGCGCTGCTCAAGAGCGCGGAGGATGAGATCAACAAAGCCATCGCAGAGATCGAGCGCGATGAGGTTCGGCTATTCGAGAAATGGAAGTGTCCGCCTGTTGCAACCCATCTGCGAATTGGCGCACAGCAATTGGCCGCACGACTGAGGGAGCAAGTGGCCGGGTTGTCCGATCCGAACTCGCAAACCATCCAGCCGGGCAAGTTGAGCCACTGGATCAAATACGCTTCAGGTGAAGCCGATCCTGGTTGTGCGTAAGGAATCTTTTACCCAGGCGGATTTTCGCTCAGGTATGGCGTCAGACCCGAGCCTGTATTGCGAAGGCAAAAACACCATCCGATCCACCGCAACCGCTGACTCATGCCTGAAAACACCGGGACATTTTCGATCAATGGGTTGAGCACTCGACTCGGCTACGACCGTCGAAGCTTGAGCAAGTGGCTGCGCGATGTTCAACCCGCCGGAACGGAGAATGGATTCCCGGTTTTCCGTCTCGAAGATGCACAGGCCGCAATATCCCGCGCGCTCCAAAAGACCAAACGCGGATCGATGGCGCGCGAACGGTTGATCAACCTTCAGGCTGAGAAGCTGGCCTTTCAGATCGCCGCGCTCAAGGGCGAGTTCGTCGCCGTCGCGGACGTGGAGCGCGACACCGCCGCGCTTGTTGTCCAGGCGAAGCGCGTGCTTGAGGATGGCCCGCGTTCGCTCGCTCCGCAGGTTGTAGGCGTTTCGATCCCGGAAGCAGAAAAGTTGCTCGCCGAATGGGTTCACGATGCTCTGAGCCGCTTGCACCGCGATCCACTCGGCACCGTCAGCGCCGCCCCGGCTCCCGCGCCGGTAAGCGCACCACAGTTCACCGTCGTCACGGAGCATTGACCCTATGGGAAACGAAAATGTCATCGCGCTACGGCTCGCCCTCAGTGGCGTCTCGCAAGTCACCAACGGCCTGAAGACAGTCGGGGCCGCGATGGTTGCCGCCCTCGCTGGCAATCTCACGGCTGGCAACCTGATTCGCATGACCGAAGCGGCGATTGATGCCGCCGACGCGATGGGGAAGCTCGCACAGAAAAGCGGCATCGCTGTCGAGGCGCTGTCCGGCCTTTCGTTCGCGGCGCGCATGGGAGATTTGAGCAGTGAGGAATTTGCGAACGCGCTCAAGTTCCTCAACAAGACGATGGCTGAGACGGGACGCGGCACTGAGGACACGGACGCGCGGCTGATGGAACTGGCCGATCAATTCGCCGCGATGGAGGACGGCCCGCAGAAGGCGAAGCTCGCGCTCGACAACTTCGGCAAGGCGGGCGTCCAGTTGATCCCGTTCTTGAATCAAGGCTCGGAAGCTATACGCAAACAGCGTGAAGAGGCCAAAGCCTTCGGACTCGTCATCAATCAGGAATTCGCCGACAACGCGGATCGTTTCAACGACAACATGTTTCGGATCAAATCCTCCGTGCAGGGTTTGTTCCTGGCTGTCGCGGAGCAGTTGTTGCCGACGATTATCCAGCTTCAGGAGCGATTCATTGATTTCACGAAGGACGTTGCCACGCGGGAAGCGGTCATCACCGGCCTTGTTGAAATCTTCAAGCGCGCGGCTCTCTTCGCCGCAGGACTGGCGCAGGCTTTCGAGCAGGTTTCGATCTGGAGTCAGTTCATGACGCCGCTATCGGAGGTGATGCGCCAGAGCGATGAAGCGTTCACACGGTTGGGCCGGCTCGCCGAAACACTCGACCAGATCGGCGAGGCATCCGACCGCATGGCGGAATCCGCGTCGAAACCGAAAGCGGATTTCCTCGATGCGGAGAAGCTCGCAAAATATCAATCCGTGCTTCAGGACATTCAGGAGAACTTCCTGACGCTGCGGAACGCAGAAGGCGAAGCCCTTCACGCTCTCCAAAAACAGGCCGACGACTACATCGCGAAGATCGCGGACAATGCCGCAACTGAGGTTGATTACTGGATCGCCGTTGGTGATGTCTTCGAGGGTTACGAGATGCGGAAGACACAAATCCAAAAGAAATTTGCAGACGAGCGGATCGAGATCGAAAAACAGGAGAAGCAAAAAAAGCAACAGCTTCAGCAAGACTTCCTGCGAACATCCGGGGACATTTTCGGAAGCATGGCCCAGATCGCAAAGCTCTACGGCGAGAAAGGCTTCAAAGCCTGGAAGGCGTTTGCCGTTGCTCAGGCCGTGATTAACGGCGCGGGAGCGGTCTTGCTGCAAATGAGTAGCGGCGATCCTTACTCAATGCCGTTCCGCGCTGCCGCTGCCGGCATCGCCGCCGCCGCCCAAATCGCCACCATCATTGCCACTCAGCCCACCGGCTACATGGCGGGCGGCTACACTGGGAACGGGCCGGCGTCGCAAGTGGCCGGCGAAGTGCATCGCCGGGAATTCGTCTTCTCCGCGCCTGCCGTTGAAAACGTCGGCCTTGCCAACCTTTCGGCGTTGCATGATGCGGCGCGTGGCGGCGGTTCGCCCTCTGTCAGCGTAGGCGGGGCGAATATCACGAACGCGGTCTTGTTCACCGAATCAGATGTTCGCCGGTTGTTCAAATCCAGATCGTTCAAGGAAGAGACCATCAACCTCATCCGACTCAGCAAATTTGAACTCGGCCTGACATGAGCGATCCCGTCACAACGATCAAGTTCATCACTGAACAGGAATACGAGACGCTGCGCGGGCGCATCGGCTCACTTGAACTCTTGATGGCTCAAGCGTGGGTTGCAGTCCTCAAAGCAACACCGGACGAATTCCGCGACGGGGTTGTTGAGGGCGCGCTGATTCAGCAGGAGGATCGGTTCAACCGGCTCCATCCGATTGCGCAGCGCGCGGCGCTGGAGAACGCGGAGAACATTCTTTCGAGCGCGCTGGCTACGGTGCGGCAGCCGGGGGCGGAAGGGTGATCCCTTCACTCATTTGTTTATCTTGCGCAGAGATCAACGCTCGAAGAGTTGAATCAATAGTCTTTTTGTAATTTGTTAGAGGCTCCTTGTTCTGCGGAAGTCCTACATCTCCGGTTGATTTGGAGGACAGGTTAACTTGCGTGACTATCCACCTGGATTTTACTGTAGGCATGTGGACAGTCACAGTCGCAGTATTTGTGTATGTGAGGGCGCGGCATGTGATAGCCATAGTCTGAGACACGTTTGGGTATGGAGCCCACTGGACAACAACATCGTAAGTCCATGCAGATTTTTCTCCTTCACTGATTTCATAATGTTCGCCGGACGCGATCATTTCCCTCGTGTCCTTGGGGAAATTCGAGGTAAGAGGCTTCCCAGCTCGATCTCGAAGCCAATCACGGAGACGCGTTACCGCGTGGTCAAAATAAGGGTAATATTGCTCGACTTTAGCTTTCTTCAGTTCCAGGTCTTGCTTCTGTTGCATTTGCTGGGATTGCGCTTCTCTTTCACGTCTGGCTTGCGCGTCGATTGCTTCTTGTGCGCGATTCAGACGGGCCAGAGTGAGACTGTTATCAAGCTCTTCGTGGAATGCTTTAGGGTCGTATTTGTCTGTGTTGATTTCTTCAAATCGCTGCTGCTTTATCTCGGCATCGGCCTTTTTCTCACGAATGGCAGCAAGAACGACTGCGGGGTTTGTAGATGCTTGCAGCAAGATTTCATCGTTTGATTTTTTTAGTTGTTCGTTTTTTTCAGCGTTGGTCCGTGCCTCTTGTTTTGCTTCCTGCTTTTCCCCGTATTCAAACAAGTAGATGCAGACATTGATGACGAAGGCTAGAACACCTAACCACACAACCAACTTGGTATGCTTTCTCATCCTCGGTGTTTTCGATGTTCTCTTGTCGAACATGTCCAGAGCGTGAAGAGCCGCCAGGACAACAAGCGCCTGGACAATCAGCGCCGCGAGAACTTTGAAGATGATAGTAGGCATTTGATCGCGAACAGCGTTTTAGACGAGCGTTTCGAATGATCCCGCCAGAATGGGGCAGAGCAACAAAAAAAGGCTCTATGCGCTGTCAGCGTATCAGTCGGAGAAGGCCGCTCGAAGTGAGCGGTTGAGAAGGAGAAAAGACTAATGAACCGGCCTCAGGCTACGATGCGGCAGCGGGAGGCGGACGGGTAGGTTTTACGGCAGCCTTAGGATCGGGAATCCGTCCTGCGGCAATCAGGAGTTTCTCCACCTCTTCCCGCTCGTCGTAAAAGTCTTCAATGATGCGTTGAGTGTAGTGGTGCGCAAGCGTCACGCTCTCCTCTGAAATCGCCTCCCATTCATCGTGAAGGACATCATTTCCCAAGACTCTCACTTCGTCGTGGGCACGGCGCTTGCGAGCTTCGGTTAAGATGCCATCATCCGCCGCAGCGTCGATTTGCTTTTTCAGATTCCTGAGTTTCTCGTCGTCTTTATAGCCGTTCGCTCGCATCGTCTTGTCGAGCACCGACCGGAAAAGCCCAGCGGCAGCGCGGAAGCACTGGTGTTGCATACACCGCTCTGCCTCCCGAAATTCGTTCGTGATTCCTGGAGGCGTTGCTTTTGGCAGAGTCAGCATGACGACCTCGTGTGGGTAGAAATCGACCAATGCTTGCACCGCGTTGGGATAATTCTCTGGCTGGCCCATCTGCACTTGCACTATCCCTGCCCGGCCACATCCCGCACACCGCAGGAGCTGAAAACGATGCCATCGACCACCGATGAAAGCGGAAATGTGAGCCAAAGTTCTCCCTTCAATCTGCCATTCAAATGAGGATTTTGCACCGTCACACTGAGGGCAATTGGCAATGATGTTTCCGCCTGAGAGTCTGGCCGCCATAGGTCGTTGATTCTGCCTGAGACTGGTTTCCGATGTCAATGGAAAGCATACGCTGCCAGCGTAGAAGGCGATGAGCTTTTGACCCGGAAGGATCAAAAGGTGAGGGAACTGTCAGGCGGCTTTGAGTGCCGCCGTGTTAGATGCGCTCTTGCGCGCGTCCAGTGATTCGCGAACAGCTTGCGCGATGAACTCGACGGGATCGAGTTTGTCGAGCAGGCGCAGGCCGACGATGGCCGACACGCACCGCTTAAGAGTGCGCTTTGAGGTCTTCGGCCTTCTCACTTTCGCCCTCCTTTCTTGATCCTCGCCCGGATAAACGCGCCGATGTCGCCCTTCGCCTCCATCTTGGCGCGCTGGCGGAGCGCGGCCATGTCCGAATCGTTGAACGCCAGGATCACAAGATTCCCGGCTCCGAACTCGGCAAGGAGATTGCCGACGATTTTGAACGTCGCCGCCCTCTCTGCTGATTTGCTCATCTGACCTTTCTTCGTGTCCCGTCGGGAACACAAAAAAAGTCTCTGGTTCGAGAAGGCGTGAACCTTATCCCGCAACGGCACGACCCGGATCGCGGTATCCCAAACCAGAGACTTCGTGTTGTTGATTTTGCCAGCGGATTCGTAGCCCGCGTTCAACGTGGCAAGTGTCCATTCACGCGAACACCGAGGGCGACAATGACAGGGCAGGGGACGTGAGCAAGCGGGAAAACCTTGCTCGACAGCGCGCCATGCTTAACTGCAAACTTCGGCCCAATACCTTGATAGATCGCTTAACCCTCACCAATTCAACATATGGGATTATTCGGAAAATCGGAGTATGAGAAACAGATGGAGGACACCGCAAAGCAGCGCGAAGAATATCAATGCCAACTTGAAGAACAACGGCGACGGCTAGAAGTGACCAGTAAGCAGCAGGAGATTACTCAAAGACAGCAGCAGGAGATGGCCGAATTTATGGATCGGTCACGCCAGCAGCAAGAGCGTTACGGCAAGATATTGAACACTTGGGAGGAGCAAGCGCGGCGATTTGACGCCATCCTCACAAAGTGGGAGCAGAGAGGTTGACCTTCCCGACAATTCCCACACTCAAACACCGCTGAATATCTTCGCATAATTGACCGGCGAATCTTGAAACGGTTTCTTACTTCATTGCTTACTTTTAGTGTTCCGAGGCGCTGAGATCACATAAAACACCTTATTTTAAAGGTGTTTTTGAAAGTGGTGGCTGAGGCCGGAATCGAACCGGCGACACAAGGATTTTCAGTCCTCTGCTCTACCAACTGAGCTACCCAGCCATGTCGCGAGGGAGCGACATTGAAATTCCGCCCCGTCGATTTAGCAAGGGATATTTCTGCTGTCTTTCCAGAATGCGCCCGCTACTTTCGGGTTTCAAAGATGCCCGTTCAATTATGAAGAATCTGTTTGTTGCTCTCCTTTGTTTCATGGTTCCGCTGGTGTTTCCCTCGCCCACTCGCGCAGGTCAGGCTGACCAGACACTCGACATCTACTGGGTGGACGTCGAAGGCGGCGGCGGCACGCTCATTGTCACTCCCGCAGGCGAGTCGGTGTTGATCGATTCGGGCAACCCGGGCGTGCGCGATTCCGGGCGCATCCACAAGGTGGCGCGCGAGGTCGCCGGGTTGAAGAAAATCGACCATTACTTCACTACGCACCTTCACACAGACCATTTCGGCGGCGCAGCGGAGTTGTCTACGCTGATCCCCATCGGGCAGGTTTATGACAATGGGGTTCCCGACGAGAACCCGGACGGCATCCGCAGCGACACTCGCTGGCCGCTGCTCATCAAGCCGTATCGTGAGTTCAAGGCGGACAAACGAAACATCATCACTCCGGGCACCGAGATCAAACTTAAGCAGACGGGCGGGACAGCGAAGCTTGCGCTTCGTTGCGTTGCCGCGAAGCAGAGGTTCATCGACGTTCCGGCATCCACGGGCAAGAACCCGCTTTGTGCCGCGGTCGAAACGAAGGACAAGGACACGTCCGACAACGCCAACAGCATCGCACTGCTGCTTGAGTTTGGTGCCTTCCGGTTCTTTGACGGCGGCGACATGACTTGGAACACCGAGGGCGAACTGGTTTGTCCGGTGAACCGGGTCGGGCAGGTGGACGTGTACCAGGTGAATCATCATGGACTCGATGTGAGCAATAGTCCGCTTTTGGTCCACAGCCTGGCTCCGACGGTTTCAGTGATGAACAATGGCCCGCGCAAGGGCACCGCCAAGTCCACGGTGGATGCGCTCAAGTCCTCGCCTGGCATCCAGGCGATGTATCAGCTCCACAAAAACGTCCGTGCCGACAGCGTCAACAACACGACCGACGAGTTTATCGCGAACCTGGAAGAGAAGTGCGAAGGCCACTTCATCAAGTTGTCAGTCGATCCCGCGGGGAAGACGTACACGGTGAGTATCCCAGCGACTGGGCACAAGAAGATTTTCCAGACACGTGCAAAGTAGCCGGCCACGGCTTTCGAGCGGCGTGCCACTCCTTCAGTTGGCCCGAACGGGCTGAAGCCGGGACTCCGAACTTGCGTGCCCCCGCACTCGGAAGAGTTTCGCCCAGTCGTCGAAGATGGAGTAAGCGACGGGAGTGACCACCAAGGTGATCAGCAGGCACAGGCTTTGTCCGCCGATGACGATGATGGCAGTGGCGCGGCGTTCCTCGGCACCAGGTCCGGTGCCAAGCGCGAGGGGAATCATGCCTGCCACCAACGTGAGGGTCGTCATCAGGATCGGGCGCAGGCGGTCGCGGTTGGCCCGTAGAATGGCACTCAAGCGGTCCATCCGCTGTGCGCGCAAATTGTTGGTGTGATCGATTTGGAGAATAGCGTTCTTTTTCACGACGCCGAAGAGAACCAACATGCCCAGCGCGGAGTACAGGTTGATCGTCTGCCCGGCAGCCCAGAGCGAGAAGAGCGCGAACGGGATGGAGAGCGGCAGGGAAAGAAGGATGGTGAAAGGATGAACGAGGCTCTCGAATTGCGAGGCGAGGATGATGTACATCAAAATAACGGACAGCAGGAACGCCCAAAGAAATTCGTGGAAGGTGGTTTCCAGTTCGCGCGCCTTGCCGGAGACGCGGCTCGAATATTCCGGCGGGAGGTTCATGGCCGCGACTTCGGCGCGGAGCGCGGCGATGCGATCAGCCTGGGCAAAACCGGGCGCGATCTGGGTGCGCAGCCTGACCTGGCGCTGTCGGTCGAGGCGGTCGATGCGCGAAGCGGATTTGGCGGGCACGATCTTCACCACGTTGTCGAGGCGTGCCAGCCCGCCGTTCTGGCGCGGGACAAACAGGCGCGAGATGGTTTCTGAATCGTTGCGGTCGCCCTCCTGCAGGCGGAGCTGCACATCGTAATCGTCGCTTACCGATTCGTCGCGGAAGCGCGAGACTCTCTGGTCGCCTCCGACCATCAGGCGGAGCGCGCTGGCGATGTCCTCGGTGTCGACGCCCAGTTTGGCGGCTCGCTCGCGGTCGATCTCCACGCGGAGTTCCGGCTTGTCGAGCTTCAGCGTAGTGTCAGCGTCAATCAGGCCGAGTTCGGGAGCTTTTTTGCGGAGTTGTTCCGCATAGGCGGCGAGGCTGTCGAGGTCGGGGCCAAGCAGAGCGAAGTCGATGTCGTAGTTCGGGCCGCCCAAGCTGAAGGTTTGCGGATTGCGCACCGCGATACGCAAGTCGCCGAACTTCTTCAGGCGGCGACGAACTTCTGTGACCACGTCGCGTTGCGAATAGTTTTCCTGGAAAGCCCGCCAGGGCGGCCACTGGAGCAGCCGTTTCCAGGAGAAGACGCGCTCGGAGTGGGGTGCGAGGCGGACATAGTAACGGGCATTGTTCACGCTGCCCATGAAACCGCCGCCACCAGCGGTGGCCAGCACAAGGCGGATGCCGCGAATGGCGCGCAGTTCCTCCTCGATGCGGAAGGCCACTTCGGTCATCGAGACCAGCGCCGCGCCTTCGGGCGCGGTCACGTAAATGTCGAACTCACCTTCATCCGTGTTGCTCGGCACGTACTCTTGTTTGACGAGTTTGTAAAGCGGGATGGATGTGGCCATGACCAGCAGCGCCAGGCCGGCCACAAGCCAGCGCCGGCGCATGGCCCAGCCCAACAGCAGGCCGTAGGCATGATCAAGATGGTGGTAGAAGCCGCGACGTGAGGTGGGTTCTGCGGAGGCTGCATTCGGCGGAGGGCCGGCATTTGAAGGTTGCCTCTCCTCCTCATCAGATTCTTTCCGCCCATTCGCGCGCAACAAGCGCGCGCTCATCATTGGCGTGAGAGTGAAGGACACCAGCAAACTCACCAACACCGCCACCGCCGCCGTGATCCCAAACTGGTAGAGGAACCGCCCCGAGATGCTCGACATGAACGACACCGGCACGAAGATCACCACAAGGCTGAACGTTGTCGCCATCACCGCCAGGGCGATTTCCTTTGTCGCGGCGCGCGCCGCTTCAAAGGGTTTCATTTTCTTTTCCTCGATGAAACGGAAAATATTTTCGAGCACGACAATGGCGTCGTCAATGACGATGCCAACCATGAGCACGAGCGCAAGCATGGTCACGCTGTTGAGCGTGAAATCCATCACCTTCATGGCGCCAAAGGTCGCCACTACGGACGTGGGGATGGCCACTGCCGCTATGACCATGGCCCGCCAGTTTCGCATGAACGCCAGGACCACGAGACAGGCGAAGATGCCGCCCAGAATGAGATGCCGGGTGACTTCGCGCAGCGCCTCATAGATGTAGCGTGACTGGTCGCGGATGATTTCCATCTTTACGTCTGCGGGAAGCTGCGCGTGGATCCTGGTGAACTTTTCCTTTACGCCCTCAATGACCGCAACGGTGTTCGCACCGGACTGGCGGCGCACCTCCAGCGTGACGGAAGGGATGCCGTTCAGCCGCGCGGAGGATCGCTGCTCCTTCGTCCCGTCCTCGGCCTGGCCGATGTCGCGGACGCGAATGGGAGAACCGTTGCGCGTGGCAATGACCAGTTGGTCGAAACCCTTCGCGTCGGCGATGCGGCCCATGGTGCGAAGGCTCTGTTCGCGCAAGCTGGTGGTGACGTTGCCGCCGGGGATGTTGGCGTTCTGACGTTCCACGGCACCGCGGACGGCCGTGATAGGAATCTTGTAGGCCGCAAGACGATCGGCATCGACCCACACGTTGATGGCGCGTTCCAGGCCGCCGACGATTTCCACCTCGCCAACGCCGAAGGAACGCTCGATCTGGACTTTCACGATTTTGTCCGCCAGCTCGGTCAGTTCCCGCTGGGAGCGCTCTCCGGAAAGAGCGATGGAGAGCACGGGGGAAAGGTCGTTGTCGGACTTGAGAATCGTGGGTGGGTCGGCGTCGCGCGGCAAATCGCGCAGCACCTTGCCCACGCGGTCGCGAACGTCCTGGGCCGCCGTCTCGCTGTTGCGGTTGAGATCGAAAGTGACGGTGACGAACGACATTCCCGGGCCGCTGATTGACTGGAGTTCCTTGATGCCCTCGATGGTGTTTAGCTCCTCCTCCATCGGCTGGGAAATTTGCGATTCAATTTCCGCCGGTGAAGCGCCCGCCAGGCGTGTGCTGACGCGGATGGTCGGCAGGTCCACGTTGGGAAAACGATCCACGTCCAGATTGAAGTAGCTCACTGCGCCCACGACAACGAGCGAGAGAATCAGCATTGACGCGAAGACGGGCCGGTGGATGCAGACTTCAGCGAGCTTTTGCATGGCTACTGTCCTGAATCGCGTTCAGCCCGGCTGGTCTGCACCGGGGCCGATTCCATAACGCTCACTGATTCGCCCGTGCGCAGATTGCCGGGTTCGACCACGACGGCTTCGCCCGCTTTCAACCCCATGATGATCTCCACCCAGCCGGCTCCGCGCCGTCCGGTGGTGACGGTCTTTTCCAGGGCCTTGCCGCCCTGTATAATGACGACCTTCTCCAGTCCGGCGAAAACGATGAGGGCAGTCATTGGAATGGAGAGTCCTTCATCATTTTCCTGCGTGATAATTTGAGCACGGGCGAAAAGGCCGGGGCGCAGCGAGCCGTCGTTGCGCACATCGGCCTCGGCCAGCAGCATGCGCGACGAATCGTCAATTGCCGGGCTGACGCGCGTGAGTGTCCCGGAGTAAATATTCGTGTCGCCCTCAACCGTGAGCCGCACCTTCTGACCAGGACGCACGGCGGCGGCATCGCGTTCGGGAGTTTCCAGGCGCAAGCGCAGCGGATCGGTTTGGACGAGCTTGACCACCGGCGCGCCGGCAGCCAGGAACTCGCCGCGGTTGGCCAGCCGTCCCTGAACGGCGCCGTCGAACGGCGCGCGCAATGAAGTGTCTGTCAGCTGCTGTTTCGCCAACTCATGTTCGGCGCGGCGCTGCGCGAGCACCGCCTGACGGGTGCGAGTGTCCTCGAGGGCCGTGTCATAGCGGTTCAACGCCACCTTGTAGGCGGCCTCGACCGTGTCCACTTCGGCAGCCGCGGCGATGCCCTCTTTCGACAGGCTTAAAACGCGCTCGTGGTTCTTCGTGGCCTCGTCGAGCACTGCCTTGGCTTGTTTCACGGCACTGGTGTTTTCAGGATCGAAGCGGTCATCCTCTCCTTCCAAGGTCAAGCCCACCATGGCCCTCGCCTGGGAAAGCGCTGCGGTCGCCTGCTGGAGGCGCAACTCGTAGTCGCGCGGCTCGACTTGGGCGATGACATCACCGCGCTTCACAACGCTGCCGAGATCCACCGGGATTTCCTTCAGGCGACCGCCGATTTTCACGCTCAAAGTAGCGGCTTCCTCTGCGGCCAGAATGCCCGTGACGGTGACGAGGCGTTCCATCGGACGAGCAATGGCGGTGGCGGTTTTCACGCTGCGTGGCGGACCCTGCCTGGCGGCGGCACTCTTGTTGTCCGGCTTCGAGCAGGAAACGGCGCAGGCCACCAAGGCCAAAGCCAGCGCGTTTCGGCTCACCAGGAGGTTCATGGGCGAGATACTACCGCAAGCCACCCCCGCCCGGCCACGCTAAACATCAGGGCGCTGCGCAAGGCACCTTTGCTCACCCTTCGCTGTTCTCTCTGGCCAGCCGCAGGCGGTTTGATCCATCATCGCGGCTTTACAACACCATGCCTTACCAGGAATCGAAGCTCCTCGACATCTCGCGCCAGTTTTATATCTACGGCGATCTGCTCCATGCCGAGCCGTGCAAGATTGGCCATATCAATGAAACTTACATTGCCACCTACAACCAGGGCGGCATCCAGGTCCGTTACGTCCACCAGCGAATCAACACCAACGTCTTCAAGGATCCGGACGCGCTGATGGACAACTTCGTGCGCGTGACGACGCATCAACGGCACAAGCTCATCGAAGACGGTGCACGCGACGCCTCGCGGCGGACGCTGACGGTTGTCCCGACGCGCGACAACCGCCCTTACTATCGCAATGGCGACGGCGAGTGCTGGCGGACGCTGGTGTTCGTCGAGGGCGTACGGACGTTTGAAGCGGTGGAACTGCCCACGCAGGCCTTTGAAGCGGGCAAGGCGTTTGGTGAATTCCAGAACCTGCTGGTGGATTTGCCTGGCAAACGCCTCGCCGAAACCATCCCAAACTTCCACAACACGCGCCGGCGCTTTACGGCTCTGCAACAGGCCATCAAGGAAGATCGCGCCAACCGCGCCGCCGACGCGAAGAAGGAGATCGCGTTCGCCCTCAAGCAGGAGAAGATCGTGGACGTGATCCTGAACGCACTGGCGAAGAAGAAGATTCCCGAGCGCATTACGCACAACGACACGAAATTCAACAACGTCATGCTCGACGTGGTGACAGGGAAGGCGATGTGCGTGGTGGACCTCGACACCGTGATGCCCGGCAGCGCGCTTTACGACTTCGGCGACATGGTGCGCACCACGACCAGCCCGACGCTCGAGGACGAACTTGACCTCGCCAAGGTGCAGATGCGCATGCCCATGTTCAAGGCGCTCGCGCGCGGGTACCTGGAGTGCGCCGGTTCGTTTCTCACGAAGGGCGAACGTTCGCTCATCGCCTTTTCCGGAAAGCTCATCACCTTCACCATCGGCATCCGCTTTCTCACCGACTACCTGGGCGGCGACACCTACTTCCGCGTGCATCGCCCGCATCACAACCTCGACCGCGCCCGCACGCAGTTCAAACTGGTCGAGAGCATTGAGAAACAGGAGATGGCCATGCAGAAGTTCGCGGATTCTGTCTGAGGCCAGCGGAATGATTCTCGGGATCTTCGCCAAAACCTTTGCACGCCCGAACGTCGAGGAAGTTTTCGCCGCCGTGGCGAAGCATCATTTGCGCTGCGTGCAGTTCAATTTTGCCTGTGCCGGCTTGCCAAGCCTGCCCGACGAGATCGAGCTGGAACTGGCGAAGCGCATCCGCAAGTCCGCCGCTGAACATCGCATCGCCATCGCTGCGGTTTCCGGCACATTCAACATGATTCATCCCGATCCGAAGCGACGCCGCGATGGTCTCCGCAAACTCAGTGTCATCGCCGCCGCCTGCGACCCGATCGACGCGACGTTTCTCACGCTCTGCACCGGCACACGCGATCCGGAGAATATGTGGCGCCAGCACCCGGACAATGATGCGTCCGAAGCCTGGCGCGACTTGACCGTGTCGATGACCAAGGCATTGACCATCGCGGACAAGCACAACATCACCCTCGGCGTCGAGCCGGAGACCGGCAATGTCGTCAAATCCGCACGACATGCGCGCCGGTTGATTGACGAGATGAAGTCACCGCGCCTCAAGGTCATCATGGACGCAGCCAATCTGTTTCGCCCCGGCGACCTGCCGCGCATGAATGAAATTCTTGACGAAGCATTCGACCTGCTTGGCGGCCACATCGCCCTGGCTCACGTCAAGGAACTCGGCGCTGATGGGCAGGTCGGCGGTCTCGCGCCTGGCACAGGCGCGTTGGATTGGGACCGTTACCTGTCATTGCTGCGTTCGGTGAAGTTCAACGGCCCGCTTATTATGCACGGCTTCGAGGAGCATGACGCTGCGGCGAGCGTGAAATTCTTGCGTGAGAAACTGGCCTCTGGGAACTAGGAATGAGCCATGCCTTTCTTACAGCACGACGGCCTCCAATTTCATTACCGCGACGAAGGATCGGGCGTTCCGTTCCTCTTCCAACACGGCCTCGGTGCGGACCTCACTCAGCCCTTCAGCCTGTGCCAGCCGTCGCCGGGCATCCGGCGGATCGGTTTCGATGCAAGGGCGCACGGCAAAACCACGCCTGTTGGACCTGAGGACAAGATTTCCTTGGGCAGCTTCGCGGATGATTTGCGCGCGTTGATGGATCATCTGCAAATCCGGCGGGCAATTGTCGGGGGCATTTCCATGGGAGCGGCTGTCACGCTGAATTTCGCGTTGCGCAATCCGGGTCGCGTGCTGGGCCTCGTGCAGTCGCGCCCCGCGTGGCTGGATGCGCCCGAGCCGTATAACGTCAAGATGTTCTCACTTATCACCCGGCTCGTACGTGAGTACGGGCGTGCTGGCGGCAAGGAACTGTTTCTCGAAAGCCCCGAATACAAGGAGACCCTGGCCAAGTGGCCCGATGTGGCCGCGTCGCTCGCCGGGCAGTTCGAAAACCCCACGGTGGAGGAAACCGCGTTCAAATTCGAGCGCATCATCCGCGACGCGCCCTGCCCCGATCGCCGTGAATGGGTGAACATCAAGGTCCCGGCGCTCATTCTTGCCAATCGCTTCGATCCCATCCATCCGTTTGAGTATGGCATGGAGATGGCGCGGTTGATCCCTGGGGCCGAATTTCAGGAAATTACCGCCAAGGGCGTAAGCCTCGATCAACACAACGCTGACGTGCAGCGTTGGATCGATTCCTTTCTACGACGACGATTCCTGAGCGGCTGACTTGCGCAATTACACGCGCCTTTGTGGTGAAGGATTGCTTCAACTATTTTCAACCGCCAGAATCCAGGATGAGTTTTGGGTCGCTGCCCGCCAGCCTCCATGTCACGGTTGATCTGGCATGAATGCGAAAACGCTTAACTGCTACAGTTGCGGTGCGGCCGTTTCGCGCGAGACGCCGAATTGCGACCATTGCGGCGCGCGTCTGGCAAGCATCGCCTGCCCGGGCTGCTTTGCCATGATGTTCCAAGGCTCGAAGTTTTGTCCGCATTGTGGGAGTCCGGCTGTTCAATGGGAAAGTGAGAAGACGGACTGGCTGTGCCCTTCCTGCCTCGTGCCGATGCTGCGCGGGAAGCTGCGGGAGGTTCCTTTGCACGAATGTGGGAAATGTTACGGCTTGTGGCTGGGCACCGCTTCGTTCGAGCACATCTGCCGCCGTGCGGAGCAACAGGCAGCAGCGCTCGGCGGTGCGCAGCCGGCTGGAGGGCCTGCGGCGCTCGGGCCGGTCCGCTACGTGCGCTGCCCGCAATGCAGCGAGTTGATGCATCGCCTGAACTTTGCGCACTGCTCCGGCGTCATCGTCGATGTCTGTCGTGCTCACGGCACGTGGTTCGACGCAAACGAGCTGCATCGCATCGTTCATTTCATCCGGGCTGGCGGGCTGGATCGCTCCCGCGCAAAGGAGAAATCGGAGCTGGCTGAGGAGAGGCGGCGTTTGCAAGCCGCGCGCGCCGGGGCAAACAGTGACTTTACCAGCAACGCCCCGGCGGCCAGTGACGGGGATCTATTCTCGATGGTCATCCAGGCTTCCGGCGATGTGCTGACCTCCTGGCTCAGGCGTTGAGCCTTCCCTGGCCTTTCCAAATATTACGGCTCACCGGCAGATGGTTTGATCAGGGCGAGAATTTCCATTTTAAAATTGAGTTGCTCCTGTCCGGCGGTCGTCACCTCGCCGAATTGTGTTGGCTCCAATTCCAGCCGTTGCAATCGCATGTGGGGGAAACTGTTTTCAAGGTTGGCGAGAAACCTGCCGAAGTCGTGGTAGTGCGCGGTCCCATTCACGGACAAGAGGGCCGTCTTGTAGGGGACTTTTGGCAGGATGCTGGATGTGCCGATGCGCGGAGGCTCGAGGTTGGCGATTTCCACGTTGTTTGTTTGCAGGCTCGTGATGCTGCGGATGGCCCAGCGGTAAACGTCGCCGGTGGGCATCTTCGCCTCCATGATTTCGATCTGCTGCCGGGCTGCGTCCAAATGGGTTTTGAAACTCTCTGTCAGTCGAAGCTCACGCTGCACAGTGCTGAGTTTGCCCTGTGTCTCGGCCAGGAGTTTGGCCTTGTTTCGCAGACTGGCCTGCTCCGGCTCGAGGAGGCCAAACCAGATCCCGGCGACGCCGGCCAGAGACATCAATACAGCCAGCGTGAGCTTTTCGCGTTGTTCTTTCGGCGATCTACTCATAGCCAAGCACCCTTTCCGGATAAACACATTCGATGGTGAACAGCGTGAAGATTCTGTTGGGATCGAGTGGATCGACCTGGCGGAGCAGCCGGTTTTTCAGGAGCACCGGTTCTTTCTTCCGCAGGCTGCTTTTGAAGTAGGGCAGGGAGGCGATGGTCTCGATAAATTTGTCTTCCGCATGATTGTCGGCAAAATTCTTGGCGGTGATCGTCAGGAGGATCTGCTCTTTCGTTTGGGCCGGCTGGGCGCGGACAGTCTTCGAGGCTTTCACGGCGTCCGACTGCACGAGGGTCTGCTCTATTTTCAGCCCGACAACCTGGATGTCATCCACCATAGCCAGCTGGAGTGCGTCCAACGGAAGCGTCCATAAGAACCGGTTCGTGGCATGCTGTTGCAGGGGTAACATGGTTCGCTCGACATCCCCCACCTTCTTGAAAATTGCCAGCGCTTCGTGGTGGGATTTTTCCAGGGATTTCCACTCGGCCTGCACCCGGTGCAACTGCGCGTTGGCAAACGCCATCTGGAGGCAGAGCCAGCCTGCCCACAAAATCAAGAGCGCGGCGGCGACGGCGCCGACTCTGATGGTCCAGCGAACCGGGTCCCGCCGCCGGAGTTCTGCGGCTTCAAGTTCATCCACCAGCAAGTTGATCTTGATGGCGTTCGGATCGAGCCAGCCGATGGCGGCGCCGATGGCCACTTGTAGAAGAGGTAGATCCGTTTCCAACTCCGTGTTGATCGGGTTGGCGGCTGCGGCCAGGCTGTCCGCAGTCACTTCGATGCTCAGGAAAGCCGTCGGATCCAGACCCTGGCAGGGAATCTCCAGCCCTTTCAACGTCTCGATGACCAGGCTGGACTGGGCCAATTCCCCGGTGACGTAGCCCGCAAAGACTGATTTGCCTTCGAGGTGCTCAAAATAGTCAATGGCCGCACGGACCTCCGTTGCGAGCGGTTCCAGGACGTTCTGCACGTTTTCCTGAATCGCAGAGATCTTGGATTTTTCGGATGGCGCGGAAACATTGTAGGCATCGGCCAGTTCCTTGCTCATATGATCGCTGCCGATGGCGATGGCGCGGGTCATGACCAGCGTGCCGTTCGAGAGGAAGCTTACGGTGGAGGTGTTGGAGCCGATGTGGAGCAACACCAGCGCCTCCTCCTTGTTCATCTTTTCCTTGCCCAGAAGCGCCGCATTGGCCAGCCCAATTTGGACAGGCACAATCTGTGTAAGGTGAAGTCCAGCCACACTGGCGGCCTGGTTCAAGCGGCCGGGGAGGTCCTGCTTTCCGATACCAACCAGGACATTAGCGGGTTTGCCAGACTTTGCGGCCGGGGCGCTGGTGCCGCCTTTCACACTCGAAGTGAAGCAATCGAAAACGGAATTAGGCATGTCTTCCTTGAGGAACTGCTTAGCATTGAGCCGGAGCGCATGGCGCATTTCGGCCTGCTCCATCAAAGGGGCTTCGACGTTGCGGAGCGTCGAGTCCTCCATGCCGATGACCACGACGGTTTCGCGGGTCTTTGCGCCTAGAGTGTGGCGCAAGCTCTTGAAATGTTCGGCGACCGACTTGTGGGAGCCGTCCTCATCGGGCGGCGGCGCCTTCTGCGAACAATAGTTCACCAGCGTCATGCGCTCGCCCTTGCGCCGTAGATGCACGGCCCGGCTAATGGGCGTGCTCAAATCAATTACGATGACCTCATCGGCTTGCTCGCGCGGGCGGGGGATTCTTTTAGGGATCTTAAGTTTCATGCACAGCCAGCACCTCCCCTCTGTTCTGTGCGTGTCTTCGCATAGACACAAACCGAACTGGGACTTGTCACCGAGAGGATCATATTCATTTGGCGGCGAGGGGTTCCACACGGAATGAAGTCAGGAAATTGCCGAAGGCCAGGCGCGTATCCGCCAGATCGACGCTCGTCGTGGTCAAATCGAATTCGACACGGCCGTCCGGTATCGGGATGAACGCCAGGCGCGTGAAGACCTTCGTCTTGTTCGGGGCGATCCGTTCGAGATCCAGAGCGGTCCCCTCGACTTTGCTGGTGTAGCACGGGAACTCCGCGGTAATTTTGCCGTCGGGATGGTTCTCCTGAACCGTCTGCTTCCATTGCGCCACGTGCGCCTCCTTCGTGGCTTCCGGCGTTGCCTCGACAATCTTGAACCGGATACTCGTGATCAGGTTGCGCGCCATCATGACCACTTCTCTCGTCGTCGCGTTCTCTTTCACCACCCAGTTTCGCGGAGGCAGGAAAGAAAAGCTGGCTGTGGAGGTCTGGAGGACATAACTGGTCACCGGATTGCGCTCCGGCATGACCAACGGCCGTGTGACAAGCCGGAACTCGTTCGTTGCTTCGGGTGATGCCAGGCAGCAGCAATGCAGAAGGCCGATGCTCAACAGCATCAGCCCCCGGCGGCGGGAAGGTTGGAGGAATGGAATCATGCCTTATTGGATCGCATTGGGTGGAATCATGGCCCATTGACTCCGGACCATAGTCTTCAGTTCGGGCGTGCCCGGCGGCAGCTTGGCCGGGATGGTGAAATTCCAGTCACGCGCGTACTTGCGCGTCGGGGCGTTGTAAATGTACCCAGTGCCGCCCCAGGGCGCTGTGGCAATCTGGCTGGCAAAGAGGGCGACCATTGAGCCGTTGAACGTGAGCGTGTCGCCAGTCCAGTCTTCCAGCAGGCGAAGGAAGTTATGCGCGCCCCCGCTGTAATATCCGCCGCCGCTGGGCACGATGCCCGCGATAACCCCGGCGTTGACCGTCGTGGAAGTAGCCAGGCGATCCCACAAATCACCGCCGCTATTGGAGTCGTTCCAACTTCCGGATAATACGGTGAGGGCGTCGGCCACGAGTGAAGCGGGCGCGGTGGCGGTGGTATTCGTCGTCCCTGTTCCGGAAGGCGAGTTGAAGTGCCCCTTGACGTAAAGCGGATTGAACGTGGCCACCGTCAACCCTGCGGACGGGAGCGTCTGACCGCTGATCAGCCGGACGCCGGACACCGTGCTGCCGCTTTGGGTGCGCAGGTCGGCGACATAGAGAACCTTCGGGTTGCGCCCCAGCAGCGCAGTCAGGGCGGCGTATTGAGTGTTGAAGTTGGCAATATTGATTTCCGTTGCCTTGACGGTCAGGCTCGCCCGCTTGTCGAAGAACGAGGCGTTGGTATTGAGAAAAGGGTTGATGTTTGTCCACGGGATGGCGACTGAAAAATTATTATACGCGCCGCTCTTGGCCACGACGGTATTGTTGGAGACGAGCACGACCAAATCCGCTTTATTGTAGTAACGCTGCATGCCCATCAGCGAGTTGGTTAACTCGCCGGCGGGAGGGATTTCGATGATGCCGTGCAGGACACTGGAACTGTTGCTGGTGCCAAGCGGCAGGTTCAAGGTATTCACCCGCATGTCACGACCGGCGTTGTAGGTGACGCTGCCAAACGTGCGCACCTCGGGATCATTCGGAGCATTGTCGTGGACGATCTTTTGAGCTGCGGTTACGGGAGACTGGAAGGTTATGTTGACGGTATCCGGCTCAAGGTAGATCGTGCTGTTGCAATGGACCGGACCGTTGAGCGTCATGGCCGAGAAAGGGTTCAGTTCAAAATCCAAGTGGTAAAAGTACAGATACTGAAAGATCGGGATGGAGGCGACCTGGACGTCCTGCCGGACTGCCGCAATGCTGTTGTAAGGCGTATTCAGCTCACGGGCGTTCGCGATGATGCGATACGTGGCGGCATTGCCACTGACAGCGGGGAGCCTGGTTTGTAACGGGGTGAAGCTCCAGGAGGCGAGTCGTTCCACGTAGAGTTGGCTGGCGTTGCCCTGGGCGTCGGAGAACTCAAACTTGCTCCACACGCTGTCTCCCGTCGGTAGCAGCAGGCGGTAGCTGGACAGATTGTTGAACACTTCCGGTTCGCCCACTGCCATGAAGTCTCGAGAAATCTGGGCGATGACTTTTTCCGTCGCCGCCTCCGCCACGGTGACCGAGCCGAGATACTGGTTTTGCCGCTGGGTGAAACGGGTGTTGGATGTGCTCCAACTGAGCACCGCTGCCAGAACCAACAGGCTCGCGCCCGCCAGAAACGCAACTGTCAGCACCGAGATGCCGGCGGAACAGCGGTGGTTTGTGAGGCGGGGCTTCATCAGTAGGCACGGCGTGCGAGCTTTGTGCGAACTTGGTATGACGTGTAAAAGCTGTTCGAATTGACGGGCATGTTGGTGTATTGGAGGTACTGGAACTGCAGGTTCAGTCCAATGACACAGTTGTTTTGGTTGTTGCTCACAACATTTCCGAGGACATCTTCCGCCGCGAACAGATCCGTGTTCTTAATCCCGCTGGCAATCACGATGGCGGAGGCACCGTTTGTCATGCGATTGAGTGTTTTGGCCGACGAGTCCAGATAGTACCGGACGAACACATTCGTGCTCGTAGTGGGATAAACCTGGAGGGCTGAACCTTTTTGCAGCACGTTCATGCCGAATTCGGTGAAGGTACTCTGACTGCCTGTCCCCACAGCAACGTTCTTGGCAGAACAGATCTCCGCCATCAGAGTTCTGATGTTCTCGCGTGCCTCGGTGCTGGCACCAGCTCTGGCGTTGGTTTTCTCCATGATCTTCATTCCGAACAGGTGGCTGGCCACGTTACCCCCGAACACAATCATCAGAATTCCCGTCGCCACCATGATTTCCGACAGCGAAAACGCTGCCTGGAGCGCATGCGGTAGCCCGGAGCAGGGGAGGGTTGGCCGCCATCGTAATCTCATTGGTCGGGAGCGCGGTAAGCGGTGAGCGTGTTGGTAAAGGGGCCGCGCGACAGGAGCCACCAGACACAGTTTACGCGGATCATTTTGAGCGACGGGTTGGTGGACACGGTACTGATGGTGGTGGTGTTGGTCGCATAAAGGGGGTTGTTGGCCGCGACAGGAATGTCCAGCGCCGAAACCATGACCGGGAAATTGCTAGTGACGAGTTCGTTCACTGGCGGGTCAGCCAGGGGATCCCACTTTGCCGCGCAGGCTTGTTCTATTCGCTGGCGTGCCATGAAGTCGGCCGCGCTGAAACAGGCTGATTGCTCCAACTGGCGCGCGGAAAAAACGTAGCCGGCCACGATGCTGGAAATGGTGATGGCCGCAATCGCCATCGAAATGACGACTTCGACCAGCGTCACCCCCGAAAAGCGTCGGCGGCTTGAGCAACTGGTGCTCTGAATGTTCATCTGTTTCTTGACCCTCGGCTCATCCTGCATTTTGCCGCGAGGTCGTGTTTCATCGGTCTTTTCCTACGCGGCCAGGCGGGACCGGACAGTTTCGATCAGTTTTCCGGGCGCGTGGGGCTTGGGCAGGAAGTTCAAGCCCTCTCTCAGGTCCAGGTCATGTCCGACCACCTGTCGGCTATAGCCGGTGGTATAAACGATCTTTAACTCCGGTTTCAGCGCCTTGAGGTTGGCCGCCAGTTCGCTGCCGGACATACCCCGCGGCATCACCATGTCGGTCAGCAAGAGATCTATCTGGCCGTTTTCCTCGTTGTAGATTTGCAGCGCCTCCAGAGCGTTGGCGGCGCGCAGGACGCGGAAGCCGTGTTGCTGCAGGCTGCTTTGTACGATCTGGCCCACGGCCTCCTCGTCTTCCACTACCAGGACGGTTTCGTTGTCTCGAGCTTGTCGTGGTGCAGGTTCTGTCTCGGCCGGTTCGACCTTCTTCGCCATTCGTTCGGCGGTAAAATAGATCTTGAACGTCGTGCCTTTGTCCACCTCGCTGGTGAGTTCGATCCATCCTTGGTGCTGCTTGACGATGCCATAAACGGTGGCCAGTCCGAGGCCGGTTCCCTTGCCAACCGCCTTGGTGGTGAAGAATGGCTCGAAGACCCTCGCTTGCGTGGCTGAGTCCATCCCGCAACCCGTGTCTGTTACCGCCAGGCAGATGAAGTGGCCCGTGTGGGCTTCAGGGTGGTTCCTCACGTAGTCCTCGTCGATCTCGACCGCCTTGGTCCCAATCGTCAGTGCGCCGCCATTGGCCATGGCATCCGAGGAATTGACCACCAGGTTCATGACCACCTGTTCCATCATTGTCACGTCGCCGCAGATGAGGGGCAGATCGGGGGCAAAGTCGTACTTCAGATCGATCTTCTCGTTCAAGAGAAGCAAGAGCATCTTGGTCAGATCGTTGATCGTCTTGTTCAGGTCCAGCGGCTTGGACTGCATTGGCTGTTGCCGGCTGAAGGTCAGCAGTTGTTTGGTCAACGCCGTCGCGCGTTGGGCGGCGCTCGACACGGCATCCAGGGACTTGGCCTGAGCCGGCGACACATCGGTCCGGGCCCGGGCCAGTTGCGCGTGGCCCTGGATGACGGTCAGCAGGTTGTTGAAATCGTGCGCCACGCCCGCGGCCAGACGGCCCACCGCTTCCATTTTCTGCGCCTGCCGCAATTGCGTCTCCAGATGCAATCGGTCGGTGATGTCGTGCGTGATAAAGATGGCGCAGGTGGCGTTGCTCAACTGGATCTTCTCCACGAAGACCAGAGCCACACGGGATTCGCCAGAGCGCGTGCGGAACTTGCATTCCATGCCGCATACGGCCTGTCCGTCCTTCAGGATGCCGCTAATCTTGGCCAGATCCTCGGCATTCTCCCAGATGCTCAACTCACTGGCAGTGCGGTCGATCACCATTTCGCGGCTGAAATCGAACGTCTGCAGGAAGCTGTCGTTCACATCAATAAAGCGACCTTCCGGCAGGGTGCTCAATGCGATGGCGACTGGACTGAGACGAAACGCTCGCGAAAATCGTTCCTCCGATTGACGCAGCGCTTCCTCGGCCTCTTTGCGCGCCGTGATGTCGCGCCCGATGCCCTCGATGCGCGTTGGCTTTCCCTCTTCTCGAAGCAGCCGGGTGCTGACCTCCAGCACGGAACGGCGATAGAACGGCGTGACGATGGTCAATTCGCACCGGGGCGAGGCCGTGCCACTTTTGCACGTTTCGATCCATTGGTCGAACTTTTCCCGCTGCTCTGACGCGACGAATTCCCGCAGAGACATGCCCACGGCCTTCTCGCGCCCATAACCGATGATCCGTTCTCCTGTCTTGTTGAGCGACGTGAGGATGCCATTCAAGTCGTGCGTGTAAATCATGTCGTTGGCGTTTTCGCACAAATCGCCGAACTGTTTTTCGAGCGAGGCTTCCCGGAGCAACTGCAGGCGGATCCGCTCCGCCTGTTCCTTGACCTTCCGCCGCAATGTCACCGACCAGCCCAATGCCGTCAGCAGGAGCACCGTCGTCAGCCCAACAGCGATGTCATAAAAGCTTGTCATCATAACCCGATGCCTCCTCCCGGCATTTGGCGGCCAATCGATGAACCTGTGCTGCCGCGCAGCATGCACCACGAGACAAATTCTGCCGGCAGAGCGAGCCATTCGTTCTGCGTTCGAACCATCCGCTGCCCGTTAAGAATCGCGCTTTTCTCTCTCATCAAGCATGAGCAGAAACCCATGTCCGTCATAATCGACAGCTAGTGTAAATAGCTTGAGCAGGAATCGCACAGAATCTGGACACTACGGCGCGTACGGAGCGGGAAGGTCCGACGGGGATACCATATTGCCATCCGCTTAAACCCTATGCCAAAGAAGTCGGGTGCAAAAACTCTCGCCTCGCCCCACCGCTGTTGTTACACAGCGTCCGACTGTGGGCCGCGATTCGACGGCCCGCGCAAATTGAATGTCAAAAGCCGCGCGCATTTCATACTGGTTCATCTTGATCACCATCTTGCTGGTGGGCTGGCTGCAGCTGGCCACGCCGCTACTGGCCGCGCTATTTTCCTATTTCCTGTTGGGAAAGCTCCAATTCGCAGGAGATCGCAAGTGGGTTCCAGTCGTCATCTTCGTCGTCCTCTTCCTCGGCATTGCCTACGGATTGGGGCACTTTGCCAAACAGACCGTCAATGCTCTGCCGGAGATGGCCGAGACAACTACTCGAAAGGTCATCGATTGGGCGGAGCAAAAGGACATTCAGCTCCCCTTCACGGATTACCAAAACCTCAAGGACATGGCCATGGAAACGGTGCAGGAAACGCAGAACGTGAGCCGGTTTGCGAACTTCGCCAAGATCGCCACTGCCCAGTTCGTTTTCCTGATCATCGGCTGCGTGGTGGCGGTGAGTATCTTCCTCAATGCCCAGGTCGTGCTCGACCGTGCGTCGCATCCAGTCAAGAACAACCTCTACGCGGTCTGCGCGGATGAAATCGCCCAGCGATTTCGGAGTTTTTACCATTGCTTCGTCACTGTCATGGGCGCGCAGATAATCATTTCCTCCATCAACACCGCGCTGACTTCGATCTTTGTGCTCGCCATGTCGCTGCCGTACGCTGCCGTCGTCATCGGCATCACATTTTTCTGCGGCCTCCTGCCCGTCGTCGGCAACCTGATTAGCAATACCATCATCGTCGGCATCAGCTTCACCATCTCGCCCAAGATGGCCCTGGCCGCGCTCATCTTTCTCGTGGTCATCCACAAGCTCGAATACTTCCTCAACAGCAAAATCATCGGTGACCGGATCAAAAACCCGGTGTGGTTGACATTGCTGGGCCTGATCCTCGGCGAGAAGTTGATGGGCATCCCCGGCATGATCCTCGCGCCCGTTGTCTTGAACTACCTCAAGGTCGAGGCCTCGAAGATTGAGGTGGGCGGCAAGGCATCGGATGGCTCCCCGGTGTGAGGCGTCGGCACCTATTCCTTGTCACGCGCAGCACTCCTCCCTACGCTGCGCGGACGCGTGCAAAAGATCGCTTTTCACCTCGGTTCGCTCTCCATCCACTGGTACGGCCTGCTGCTGGCCACCGGCTTTATCGCGGGGCTTTGGACCGCCAGTCGCCGGGCGGTTCGCGACGGGATCGCCCCGGAAAAGGTCTTCGACGCTGGTGCCTGGCTGATCATCGGGGCCATTCTCGGTGCGCGAGCGCTATACGTCATGTCTTACTGGGATCGGCTGATGCAGGATCCGCTGTTCCCACAGGCCCCCTGGACTGAAATCTTCATGGTCCAGCGCGGTGGATTGGTGTTTTACGGAGGACTGATTGGCGCCACGGCATCAGGTCTTCTCTACGTCTGGAAGAATCGGCTGCCGCTCTGGAAATTTGCCGACGCCCTCGCCCCTAGCATCGCGCTGGGCTACGTGCCGGGACGTCTCGGCTGTCTGATGAACGGCTGCTGTTATGGCCGCGAAACCACCCTGCCATGGGCCATCCAGTATCCTCACGATCATGAAACCTTTCCCCGGTTCCTGCACCCCACCCAAGTCTACGACGCGCTCTTGAGCATTGGGCTCTACGCAGCCCTGGCCTGGCTGTATCGGCGAAAGAAATTCGACGGCCAGGTGTTTGCCCTCTACCTCGTCTGCTACGCGTTCACCCGATCCTTCGTCGAAGTGTTCCGGGGTGATTATCCCGAACGATATCTGGGCGGCGTCGCCACTCCCGCGCACCTGGTCAGCGTCGCCATCCTCGCGGTTGGATTGGTTCTTTACTGGCAACTTTCCCGGCGAAAGCTCTCCCGCTCCAGCTAGAACCAATGCCGACGAAGATCACGTCACAGTCTCCTCTCTTCCTGGCTGGCCCGACGGCAGTCGGAAAATCCGAAGTCGCCATGCTCCTGGCCGAACGGCTCGGGGGTGAAATCATCACGGTCGATTCCATGCAGGTCTATCGCGGCCTGGACATCGGCACCGCCAAACCATCGGTGGCCGACCGCACTCGCGTGCCGCATCATTTGCTGGACGTGGTCGAACTAGTCGAGCCGTTCGACGCCGCGAAGTTTGTCGCGCTCGCTTGCGTGGTCATCCGCCAGATTCAGGAACGTGGACGAATGCCGATCCTTTGCGGCGGCACCGGGCTTTACTTCAAGGCGCTGCTCGATGGCCTGGGGGAAGCGCCGCCTGCCGATCCGGCATTGCGCGCGGAACTGGAGGCAGCGCCTCTCGCCGACTTGTTGCGAGAACTGGCGGAGCGAGACGCCGCCACTTTCCAGCGAGTTGATCGCCAGAACTCCCGCCGCGTCATTCGCGCGCTCGAAGTGATTCGACTGACTGGCAAGCCGTTCTCCGAGCAGCGCGCCGATTGGTCGTCCGGTGAAGCATCCCGCACCCCGCACCCCGCACCTCGCGTCTTCGCGCTCTCCCGAAGCAGTGAGGATCTGCGGAGGAGGATGGACGCACGCGTGGACCAGATGTTCGCCAACGGTTTGGTTGCTGAGACAAGGGCGCTGCTCCAGCGGGGATTGGAACAAAACAGGACGGCCATGCAAGCCATCGGCTACCGACAGGTCGTCGAACACCTCCGCGGCGAACGACCGCTCGCCGAAACGATCGCACTGGTCAAGATCCGCACGCGCCAGCTTGCCAAACGCCAGATGACGTGGTTTCGACGGCAGTTGTCGGTGACGTGGATCGAAGTGGGCGGCGCAGATCGGCCGGAGGATGTTGCGGAACAGGTGCTGGCGTTGGCGCGGTGAGCTATTTCCTTCGCCACCACAGCATCAGTTCAAGCCCGGTGCGATTTGGATATGACCTCGGCACCCAGCCTTGCTCCAGATCGAAGTGCGGCAAGAATCTCTCCATCACTTCCTGTTGCGTGACTCCGAACGGCGGCCCCTGCTCGTCGCGTATCATATAATGGACGGCGAGGAATTGCCCGCCGGGCTTGAGCCAGCGCAGTGCGGCCCGCACGTAATCGTCGCGGCGGGACGGATCGATGGCGCAAAACAGCGTGTGCTCGAAGAGCCAGTCGAACTGCTTCGGTGGATCGTCAGCGAGAAAATCAGCCTGGATGAATGATGCTTTGAGGCCGGCAGCTAAGGTTCTTTCCCCGCTTAATCGGATTGCCGACGGAGCCAGATCAAATCCCCAAGACTCAAAGCCGGCTTTGGCCCACACGCGCGCGTCGTGTCCCGTGCCGCAGCCCGGCACTGCCACCGACCCGCGTGTCAGTTCCGGATGAGCCGCCAGGAAGTCCAGCAAGCCCGGCGACGGCTCGCCTTTTTCCCACGGCATGTCGCCGGATTGATACCGCGCTTCCCATTCTGTCTCGTTCATACAAGCCAGAGCCTACAATGGTCAGCGCTGCAAGGGAACCTAACTCTCACCAGACTGCGGGTGGCGCCGTTCTTCGCGTCCATTTGGTAAACCGACCAACCGTCACAAGGGAAACTTCGCCAGACACGTGTAACGACTGCCGTCCGGCGACAGTTCGCTGCGGATGAGTTCAAGAGGGTCAGCTGTCCAGTCTCCGAACCGACGGCTAACGGCCCCCTTGAGGAAGGACGCGATGATCTCCGCCTGCGGGCGCTTGATCTGTTTGATGCGCGCCAGGGTGATGTGACCGGTGAACTTCTCCTCCGCGCGCTCGCGGGTGAACCCGTTCGTGGCCGTGACCACGCGTCGTTGAAGTTGCGCCAGCCGATCTGCCTCGTCATGCACCCAGGCCCAGACGACGCGCGGATATCGCAAATCTGGAAACACTCCCACTCGTTCCGCCACGAGCCGCAGTGCGCCAAAGTTGGCCATGGTGGATCTCACGCTTGCAATCAAGGCTTCGACTCGCTGCCCATCCACATCGCCCAGGAAGCGCAGCGTCAGGTGCATATTCTCCGCGCGCGTCCAGCTTGCGGCTCGCGGCGGCAGCAATCGACGCAGTTCATCCTGCGCGGCGGAAATGCCGACTTTGACCTCAGCCGGGATCGGCAGGGCCAGGAACAGGCGAAGCTTCTCCGCGCCCGCGCTCATCCCGGTGTCAGGCGGGTTCCTGTTGCGTGATGCAGTGGAAGGAACCGAGGCCCCAGATCAACTCGCGCGAATCCACGCCGATGACTTTGCGGTTCGGAAACTGTTCCTGAAGAATCTTCAACGCCGTGTTGTCATTCGGCTTCTTGAAGGTGGGGACAAGCACGATCTTGTTTGCGATGTAGAAATTCACGTAGCTGGCGGGCAGCCGTTGTCCCTGGGCTTCGACCATGCCGGGCGTCGGCAGCTTCACCACGTTGAACAGGCGGTCGTTCTGGTCTCGGGCCATGCGCAGCCGGCGCAGGTTTTCCTGCAGCGCAGGGTAGTTGGCATCATTGATGTCCTCCTCGACGATCGTGACGATGGTGGAGGCGTTGACGAACCGCGCCAGGTCATCAATGTGGCCGTCGGTGTCGTCACCCACGATGCCATCGCCCAGCCAGATGATTTTCTCCACGCCGAAGTAATCGCGCAGGGCGCGGGAGATCTCGGTCTGGTCGAGCAGAGGATTGCGGTTCTGGTTCAGAAGACACGATTCCGTGGTCAGCATCGTGCCGCGCCCGTTCACGTCGATGGAACCGCCTTCCAGCACCATGCCCGGCGTGAAGAGCGGCAGGTCGCGCAACTTGGCGATGTGCTGCGGAATCACGTCGTCGAGATCGTAAGGCGGATACTTGTTGCCCCAGGCGTTGTAGCCCCAATCGACCACGGCCCGCTCATGCTGGCCGTTGTGTTCGCGCGTGACAAAAATTGGCCCATGATCGCGGCACCACGGCTCGTAAGCGGGGAAGTGATGGAAATGAACGCGGTCGAGCGGCGTCTTGTGCTTCGTGAGGAGAGAACGGACGGTCGCCTCCATCTCCGCGTTCCAAACGTTGATGTAAACGTCCTCGACCTGGACCAGATGGCGGATCAATTCGGCGTAGACGGGCGGCACTGAATCGTATTTGTCCGGGAAGCTGATGCCGTCCGGGCGCGGCCAGGTGAACCAGGTGCCGGCGTGCGGCTCCCACTCGGCCGGCATGCGAAAGCCCAGCCGCGCGGGCGTCTTGTTGAAAAACGTCGTGGTGTTTTCGCCGGTGCTCATGGAACGGTCGATGCGGATTGTTTAACGCAGAGGACGCTAAGAGCGCAGAGTTTCGCAGAGCAAAATCCTCTTTGCGTGTCTCTGCGTTCTTTGCGCCTCTGCGTTAATAATGGTTGATTGCATTGAGTTGTCACTACCGGCTAAGGCAGCCGCTCGCCGCGGGCGGCTTCGAGCAGGCGATACCATTCATCGCGGGAAAGTGCAACCTCTGCGGCGCGCGCGGCCTCGCGGATATGTACCGGATTGGTCGAGCCAACGATCGGGATGATCCCGCTCGGATGCCGCAACAGCCACGCCAGCGCGATGGCCGTGCGGCTGACTCCGTGGGCCCTGGCGATCTTGTCGAGTGCGGCGTTCACCTTCCTGGTTTGATACGGCTTCTGCGAGGGAAGAATCTTCTTCGCCCCGTTGCCCAGCTTGCCGCCGGCGAGCGGGCTCCACGCCATCGGAATGATTTTCTCCGCGAGACATTGGTCGAGCGTGCCGTCTTCAAGCGCGGTCAGGTTCGCCAGACTGATTTCGACCTGGTTGACGACGAGCTTCATCGGGCAGGCCGACTGCAACGCCATAACCTGCGACGGGCGGAAATTGCTCACACCAAACTCGCGCACCTTCCCCGCGCGCTTCAACTGCTCGAACGCCTTCGCGATTTCCTGCGGGTCCATCAGGTAGTCGGGCCGGTGAAGCTGGTAGAGGCCAATGATCTCGACGCCGAGTCGCTTCAGCGATTGCTCGCAGGAGCGGATGATGTAGTCGGCGGAGAAATCGTAGCGATAGGGCGCGTCCGGCTTCGGTTCGCCGGCCATGCGGATACCGCACTTGGTGGCAATGACCACGCGGTCGCGCATCCCGGAAACTTCCTTGAGCACATGCCCAAAAATCTTTTCCGTCTCGCCGTGGCAATAGATGTCCGCCTGGTCGAACAGGGTGAAGCCTGCCTCGTAGGCGGCGACCAGGGCCTTGCGGCCCGCGGCCTGGGAAGCGGCGGTGACCTCGGCGGGGTCCCAAGTGCCGGCGATGCGCCAGCAACCGTAGGCCATGCGGCTGACCGAAAGCGAAGAGAGGGGGATTTGCTTCATGCCGCGCGTTCGTTTGCTTCGATGCGCGGGAGAGTAGAATCTGAGTGGAGGGGCGGGAAGACTATTTCTTCCGCGCCTTCAGGCGGCAGATCAACGTCAGCGCGCCCAACCCCAGCAAGGCCCATGCGTTCGGCTCTGGAACATCAACATTAGGCACCGTGCTCATTGCGAAAAAACGATTTGCACTGGTTCCAGTCGCTCCCTGCCAGATGACCGTGCCCGGCCCCGATGATGGACCCAATGGCTCAAGCTGACGGATATCAGTCTCAAGGTAATATGAGCTATCGTGCGTCCTTGCCGTCCTCCAGTCGGTGCCAAATCTCTTGTCCCAAGCCCTGATTTGCGCAAAGACAATCTGGCCTGGCTGAGTGCCTTCCAACAGGTAGACGGCCGGCACACCAGTCATACGGCCTGGGGCAGTTGAAGAACCCGTGGCAAGAGGGCCGGCTGGCTGGTCTGACAGGGCATCCGCACTCGGACCAATGAAGATGCCATAGTACAACCCGGCATTGATATCCACTGGCACGGGCTGGACGGTACCCTGCCACCTGATTAATACAGTAGGTGGGTTAAGGAACTGAATACTGCCTTGGCCGTAGCCTGCTACTGCCAATGCAATAGACGCGAGGATGAGGAAGACGATGCGTTTCATTTTCTTCGGCCGAAACACCAACGCCCAAAACTCAACAGCAAACTGCTCAACCCAAGCAACGCCCGTGTGCTTGGCTCGGGAATACAATTCGGGTTGCCGCTAAGAGGTATCAAACGCATCGCGTAAAAGCGATTCGGGCTGGTTCCGGACGAAGATTGCCAAATGACAGTGCCCGGCCCCGATGCCGGTCCCAATGGCTCAAGCTGACGAATATCAGTCTCAAGATAATATGATCGCGTGCTTGCCGTCCTCCAGTCGGTGCCAAATCTCTTGTCCCAAGCCCTGATTTGCGCAAAGACGATCTGGCCTGGCTGAGTGCCATCCAACAGGTAAACGGCTGGCACGCCGGCCATGCGGCCCGGCGCAGTCGCCGACCCGGTGGCGAGAGGTAAAGCAGGCTGATCCGACAGGCTTGTTGCAGTGGCACCAATGAAGATGCCGTAGTTCAGCGTGGCATTGATATCTATGGGGAGGTCGATGAGCCTGCACTCTGATGCTGATGTCACCAACAATTGATGCTTAACCGTCGGAGGGTTAAGGAACGCAATGGAGCCCTGGCTGTAGCCTGCTGCGGCCAGACCAACAGACGCGAGGATGAGGAAGACGATGCGTTTCATTTTCTTCGGCCGGAACACCAACGCCCAAAACTCAACAGCAAACCGCTCAACCCAAGCAACGCCCATGTGCTCGGCTCGGGAATACAATTAGGGTTGCCGCCAGGAGGTATCAAACGCATCGCGTAAAAGCGATTCGGGCTGGTTCCAGCCGAAGATTGCCAGATGACTGTACCCGGTCCTGAAGCTGGACCCAATGGCTCAAGCTGACGGATATCAGTCTCAAAATAGGTGAAGCCTGCGTGCGTGCTTACCGTCCTCCAGTCGGTGCCAAGAGTCTTGTCCCAAGCCCTGATTTGCGCGAAGACGATCTGGCCTGGCTGAGTGCCATCCAGCAGGTAAACGGCCGGCACACCGGCCATGCGGCCTGGTGCAGTCGCCGACCCGGTGGCGAGAGGTGCGACGGCCTGATCTGACAGCGTTGTTGCAGTAGCACCAATAAAGATGCCGTAGTTCAGCCCGGCATTGATATCTACTGGGATGTCTCTGATGATGCAATTACCCAAGCCGTCAGTGTCCAACATTTGGTGTTTAACCGTTGGAGGGTTAAGGAACGCAATGGAGCCTTGGCCGTAGCCTGCTACGGCCAGACCAACAGACGCGAGGATGAGGAAGACAATGGGTTTCATTTTTTTCGGCAGGAACACCAGCGCCCAAAACTCAACAGCAAACCGCCCAAACCAAGCAGCGCCCATGTGCCCGGCTCAGGAATCGGAAGCGGAAGGGCCATTGCGAAAAAACGATTTGCACTGGTTCCGGTCGCTCCTTGCCAGATGACTGTACCCGGCCCTGATGATGGACCCAACGGCTCAAGCTGACGGATATCAGTCTCGAGGTAATATGAGCCCGGGTGCGTGCTTGCCGTCCTCCAGTCGTTGCCAAAAGTCTTGTCCCAAGCCCTAACCTGCGCGAAGACTATCTGGCCTGGCTGAGTGCCTTCCAACAGATAAACGGCCGGCACACCAGTCATACGGCCTGGGGCAGTTGAAGAACCCGTGGCAAGAGGGCCGGCTGGCTGGTCTGACAGGGCATCCGCACTCGGACCAATGAAGATGCCATAGTACAACCCGGCATTGATATCCACTGGCACGGGCTGGACGGTACCCTGCCACCTGATTAATACAGTAGGTGGGTTAAGGAACTGAATACTGCCTTGGCCGTAGCCTGCTACTGCCAATGCAATAGACGCGAGGATGAGGAAGACGATGCGTTTCATTTTCTTCGGCCGAAACACCAACGCCCAAAACTCAACAGCAAACTGCTCAACCCAAGCAACGCCCGTGTGCTTGGCTCGGGAATACAATTCGGGTTGCCGCTAAGAGGTATCAAACGCATCGCGTAAAAGCGATTCGGGCTGGTTCCGGACGAAGATTGCCAAATGACAGTGCCCGGCCCCGATGCCGGTCCCAATGGCTCAAGCTGACGAATATCAGTCTCAAGATAATATGATCGCGTGCTTGCCGTCCTCCAGTCGGTGCCAAATCTCTTGTCCCAAGCCCTGATTTGCGCAAAGAC
>JADMIO010888900.1_pt1 | contig 38012 bp, 33 predicted proteins | sample 8958161 | NCBI WGS metagenome assembly JADMIO01 (sample SAMN16585339, study PRJNA669376) | soil metagenome | isolation source: Crop rotation soil | place: USA: Cullars Rotation, Alabama | collected 2011 | reverse complement strand
TGAGCAAGATGCCCTTGGCGGGTTTGCCGTTGGCTCCGGTCACCAAGGCATCGCCGTTGGTCATGCATACGGCGTCCACCTTTCCCGCCGAGTAGGCGTCCATCGAAGGTACGTATTCGAACCAGACCAGGTCCACGTCCACGCCGGCTTCCTTGAACCAACCCTTCTGCGCGGCGATGTCCCAGGCCACCCATCCGGGCCAATCGCTGTAGGCGATCTTAAGCGGCGCGGCCGCGTTGGCCGCATGCAATCCAATCAGCACCAGGGTCAGCGCGCCCAGGAATTTCAGGAAACCGATGAATTGGGCGCGGATGCGTTGGGTAAGGAACGTTTCGGAATCTGGCATGGTTGGATCTCCCGGAAGATGCAGAGAAGGACTGCAATCGGCATACCAACGGAAAGGAGCGGAAAAACGCGCCAAGACGGCCTGGAAACGTATATCTGTCATAAATAGGGAAGGAAAGGATCTGAATTGCCGTCAAATGTCACAAAAGGGAATTCCGGATGGCGCGGCCCTTGGATTTTGGCCGAATATGGGAATTGGTTAAATACTTGCTGGAATCCGACCAGTACTAGGAGTACCCATGAGTAGAAACGGCGGAAGCCTGGACTTGCGTAGTATCAGGTCCCGCATCGCGGATGCGGGAGGGCGCTTGTCCACCGTATATGAGGATTTGCGCGGCAGGCTGAGGAATTATCCGGATCCCGCGGTTTGGATCGTACGGGTTCCCTGGAGCCAGGTCTTGGCGCGGTTGGTCGATCTGGAGGCGGATTGGTTCCGCGGCCCGGACGGTTTCCGCCGCCTGCCCCTATACGGCATACCTTTCGCCGTGAAGGACAACATCGACGTGGAGGGAATGGAAACGACGGCGGCCTGCCCGGCTTTCGCCTATCGCCCCCAGGCCACGGCCACCGTGGTCGCGAGCCTCTTGGAGGCCGGAGCGGTCCTGCTCGGCAAAACCAATATGGATCAGTTCGCCACCGGACTGGTCGGGACGCGATCCCCTTACGGGACGGTGCGTAATCCGTTCCGTTCCTCCCATGTGCCGGGGGGATCGAGCTCCGGATCGGCAGTGGCGGTCGCGGCGGGGTTGGTTTCCTTCGCATTGGGCACGGATACGGCCGGCTCCGGCCGGGTCCCGGCCGGCTTCAACAACGTAGTAGGGCTTAAGCCTACCCGCGGCGCCCTCAGCGCTTTCGGCGTCTTCCCGGCCTGCCGTTCCCTGGATTGCGTATCCGTCTTCGCGCTTACCTGCGAGGACGCTTCCGAAGTCCTTACCCTGGCCCGCGGGACCGATGCCAAGGATCCGTTCACGCGGGAGATCCCGGCCGATCGCCAACCGGCAGCCCGCGAATCCGGCCGGGCGCCCTCCGGCTTCCGGTTCGGCATCCCGGACGAATCGCACCTCGAATCCGCCGATGCCGAGTCCCGCGAATTGTTCGCGTCGGCGGTGGCGCGCTTGGAGGCTCTGGGCGGGACGCGCGTGGAAATCCCGTTCGCTCCCTTCGCCGAGGCGGCCCGGCTCTTATACCAGGGGCCTTGGCTGGCCGAGCGCCAGGCCGCCTTCGGCGCCTTCGTGGATTCCCGGCCCGGGGACGTATTACCGGTCATCCGGCAGATCCTTTCCCCGGCGAAAGGCCTGACCGCCGAAGCGGGCTTCCTCGCCTATTACCGGATGCGCGAACTGAAGGCGAAGGCGCATGGGCTTTTGCGCGGTCTGGAAGCCCTGGTGGTTCCCACCGCCCCTTTCCACCCGACCCGGGAAGAGGTCGAAGCCGATCCGATCGGGGTCAATGCCCGCCTCGGGACTTTTACCAATTTCGCGAACCTGCTGGATTTTTGCGCGGTGGCCGTGCCTTCGGGAATGCGGGCCAACGGCCTGCCGTTCGGAGTCACCTTCATCGCGCCGGCTTTCCACGATGGCCCCCTGGCCTCGTTGGGCGCGGCCTTCCATGCCGCCGCCGGATTAAGCCTGGGCGCCACGCCGCATCGCGTACCATCGCCGTCTTCCCATCCTTCCATGGGAACCGCTCCGTCCGCGGGACGCCGCAGCACCCGCTTGGCGGTGGCGGGCTTGCATCTTTCGGGACAGCCTTTGAACGGGCAACTGCTCGAGCTCGGCGCGCGCCTGGACGCCACCGTGCGCACCGCGCCGCGCTATCGCATGCACTTGATCGAAAGGCCGGGAAGGAAGTTCCCCGGCCTGGTGCGGGTGGAGGAGGGCGGGGCCATCGAACTCGAGGTGTGGGAGCTCAGCCCCGCCGCCTTGGGCGCCTTTATGGAAAAAGTCCCGGAGCCCTTGTGCATCGGGACCGTGGAGCTGGAGGGCGGCGAGAAGGTGAAGGGATTCCTATGCGAGGCCTGGGCGGTCGAGGGCGCCCGGGACATCACGGCATTGGGAGGCTGGCGGGCCTATCTCGCGCGGGGATGATGGATTGGCGCGGGAGGCCCGGGCGATTGGGATGACCGCCGCGCGCGATTTGAGTACCGTTGGGGCATGCACCTACTGCAATGGCCTGTGCTGTTCGGCGCGGGGGCCTTGGCGGGCGGGCTCAACGCATTGGCGGGCGGCGGCGGCTTCATCACGTTGCCCGCCCTGATCTGGGCCGGCGACGCCCCGGTGATCGCCAATATCGGCGGGACCATCGCCGTCTGGCCGGGCCTGGTGGCCACACTTTACGCCTATCGCCGGAACCTGCAAGGCCGCAAACATCCCCTCGCCATCTATCTCACCCTGGCCATCCTGGGAAGCGCCTTGGGGGCGGTCCTCCTACTCTTCACCACCAATGCCTTTTTCATGGCGCTGCTGCCCTGGCTGCTGCTCTTCGCGACCACCCTGTTCATCACCGGTCCGAAAATAACCTCCCGGCTGGTGGCCATGCGCGGGACCGAGACTCCCTTCCCGCCCTGGCTGGTGTATCTCCTGCTGTTCTGCATCGCGGTGTACGGCGGCTATTTCGGCGGGGGCATGGGGATCATGACCCTGGCCGTTCTCACCCTTATCGGCATGCGGAACATACACGAGATGAACGCGCTCAAATCCCTGCAGGTCATGGTCATCAACGGCATCGGGGTCGTGGTATTCACCATCTCGGGGAAGGTGCATTGGGCGCCCTGCCTGGTCATGACCCTGGGCTGCATTTGCGGAGGCTTCGCGGCCGGGCACTTCGTGCAGAAGGTGGAACAGGCAAAGGTCCGCATCGCCATCGCCTGCCTGGCCTCGGCGATGACCCTCTATTTCTTCATCAAGGCCTACGCTTAGGGATCCTTCGCGGGAAGACGTCGGGCCAGATGGCCCGGGAACTTTAGGTCCGGGAACCGGACAGGGAGGAAGAGGGATGGAACCATCGGCGGGTACGGTGAAAGCGGCGACCCTGCTCGAGGGCATTCGCAAGTCGGTTCTGGCGAGGGTCGGCATGTTGACCGAAGAGGAAGCCCTCCGGGTTCCGGAAGGGCACCGCAATTGCGTGCATTGGCATATCGGCCACATCCTCCACGTCCAGTTGGCCCATTGGTACGTGCGCCGCGGGGAGCCTTTGCCCGTGGATCCGGGGTTCCGCAAATATTTCGCCGATGGCCGCTCGCCGCAGGATTACGATGCGGAAACCCCTTCCTTCACCCGCCTGCTGGAGATCTACCGCGAGTACAGTTTCGACCTGATCCGCAAGTATGGAGGCTTCCTGGAGGCTCCCTTCACCCGTCCCTTCGATTACATGAATTCGCATTTCGCGACCGTGGCGGACGATCTGTTCCTGCTCATCTTCCACGAGGGAGAGCATGGCCCATTGCTGACGAGGTTGTTGCGGGCGCTCGGAAAGGCCTGAGCGGCCGGCGGTTCGGAGGGGGAAAGATGGCTGGAGTGGTAGGGATCGAACCTACGACCGATCGGTTAACAGCCGATTGCTCTACCGCTGAGCTACACTCCAATGACGGCTGGCAAAAGTAATCAAAAGCCAAAAGGACGTCTACGCTGCCCCGGCAGCGGAACCCCGACGCCGGGACGGGCCTCTTTTTAGATTTCCCCGGCATGCCCCTCGCCCAAATCATCACCCTGATTATCTTGCCCATCCTCTTGGCGGGAGGGCACGGCTGGTTCACCAACTGGCTGGCCGTGAAGCTTCTCCTGAAGCCCGTTCGCCCGATCCATATCCTCGGCTTCCGCATCCAAGGCCTGCTGCCCCGGCGCCAAGCTGATCTGGCCGAGCGCATCTCCGAGGCCATCGCCCGGGAGTTCCTCAAGGAAGAGGATATCATCCAGTTCCTGAAAAAGGTGGATCCCGCCCAGGCGATGCGCCAACTGATCCTGGATAAATGGGAGGATAAGGTGGGGGAGATCCTGGCGGGGATACCCCTTATCGGCATGTTCGTCTCGTCGGAAAAGATGGGGCGCATCCGCGATAAGGTGGCGGACATGTTCTCCGCCGAGGCGGAAAAATACACCGAGCTCCTGGTGAAGACCCTGGAGACCAAGATCGATTTGCGCGATACCATCCGGCGCAATATCCTGGCCTTCGACGTGCAGCGCCTGAGCGACATCATCGAGGAAATCGGGTATAAGGAACTGAACGAGATCGCCATCATCGGCCTGGTCCTGGGCGTGGTGATCGGCCTTATCCAGGCGGCGGTGAACTTCCTCTACTTCCGCGCCGGGCACTGAAGGGGCTCCGGGCTCCTCCGTCCTACTGCGACGCCTGGCGCCGCCATCCTACAAGCTCTATCTTCAAGGATATGCGGTCCCGCACCGGGATCCCGCAACCCTTGGCGACTCCGCCGGCCCGGGTGGTAGACTGGAAAGGGGTATTGCATGCGCATCCTCATCGCCGATAAGTTGGACGACCGGGCCATGGAGGCCTTGGAAGATTCGGGTTTCACCCTCGAGGTAACCAAGGGCCTGCCCGCCGGCGCGCTTCCCGCGGCCGCGGCCGCGGCCGAAATCCTGGTGGTCCGCTCGACCCTCGTGCCCGGGGCCTTACTGCCGGCTTTCCCGGCCCTGCGCCTCATCATCCGCGCCGGCGCCGGCACCGATACCATCGACGTGGCCGCCGCCGCCGCGCGCGGCATCCAGGTGAGCAATACCCCCGGCCGCAATGCCGACGCCGTCGCCGAAATCGCCTTGGGCCTGATGCTCGCGGCCGATCGCCGCATCGCGGACGCGACGCGGGATCTGCGCGACGGGAAGTGGACCAAGGCCGCGTTGGGGCAGGGAATGGGCCTGATGGGCCGGACGCTCGGCCTGGTGGGATTGGGTTCCGTGGGGCATGCCATGGCGCGTAACGCCAAGGGCCTGGGAATGGAAGTGCTGGCCTGGTCGGACCACCTTACCCCCGCGCTCGCCGCCGAGGCCGGGGTCGGTTTCGCGGCCTCACTCCTGGACTTGGCCCGCGCCGCCGACGCCATCAGCGTCCACGTAGCTTCGACGCCGGCGACGCGCGGCCTGCTGGGGCGGGAATTCTTCGCCGCGCTCAGGCCCGGCGCGCTCTTCGTCAATACCGCCAGGGGCGAGGTGGTGGACCGGGACGCCCTGCTGGCAGCCATCCGGGAAAAGGGGTTGCGGGCGGGATTGGACGTGTTCGCCGGCGAGCCGAAGACGGGGGAGGCCCCCTTCGCGGACGCCGAGCTTGCCTCCCTTTGCGCTTGCACGCCCCATCTGGGGGCTTCCACCGACCAGGCGGCGGAAGCGGTGGCGCAGGAAGTGGTCCGCATCGCCCTGACTTTCCGGGAGACCGGCCAAGCCCCCAATGCGGTAGCCGTTTAGGCCGGGCGCGAAGGCCCCCCTAGGGGTAGATTTGCCGCCGGAGGTCCCTCGGCAATGGTTACCCACGTCCGCGCGCAAGCGCCGTTTCCGTCCTTTGTTTACAAGGCGGTCCTTGACGGATCCGCCCGGCCCCCGGTACCATCGAAGAGGATGGGTTTCCGAAATGTTCTCTTTTCCCTCGCCGCCCTGGCCGCCGGCTGCATGTCCCTGATCGTTCCGGCTCGCGCCGAACCCGGAGGGGGGGCTATCCGCTTGGTCCTGGACGAACGCACTTTCGATCCGCGCGAACCCGCTCCGGGCGATTTCCTGGACTGCCCGGATAGCCGGGGCCCTTGCCAATCGGTGGTCCTGCCCCGCGTGATGGCGGACGAAAAGGTGATCCTGCCGCGCAACAAGCCGCTGGAATCGTTACGCTTCCTTTCCTTGAAAGGCATACGGGCCCAGGGCGGCGATCCCATCCTGTCCATCGCCTTGTTCGCCACCGCGAAAGGCGACTCCGTCTTCGCCGACCTGAACGATGACGAGGACCTTGGCAATGATGGTCCGGTCAGGTTCTGGGCCAAGGGGGATTCTTGCGTAACCTTGGATCGCTTGGGAGGCGGCGCGCCACCCATCCTGCTCTGCCATGCGGGCAAGCATGCCGGCGCCTGGAAGGAGAAATGCGAGGGCCTCAAGGCTGCCTTGACCTGGGCCATGTGCGACGAGGAACCGGTCCGGGTCCGCGCGCTGGACATCACCGCGGGCTGGTTGGATTCGGGTGGCAAGCATTGGTGGCTCGGGGTATGCGATGCCGACGGGAACGGCGGTATCCGCCTGGACGGGGGAGACCGGTTGGTGGTGGACTGGGAAAGGGATGGCGCGCTGTCGAAGTCGTTGGACGCGGGGGGAATCCCCTCCGTCCCCGGCGCCCCGATGCGTTTCTCCCTGGACTCGATCTCCTATGAAGTCGTCGGGGCCGATGAGAAGGGCGGATGGCTGGATTTGAGGCGCCTCGCCGCTTATGATCCGGCGGCGGCGGCTCCCAAGGCGGTTGAAGGCGGCCCGGCCCCGGACATACGCTTCGTGAACATGGACGGCGATACCCTGCGCCTCTCCGACTTGCGCGGGAAAAAGGTGCTCCTGCATTTCTGGTCCACCCTCTGCAAACCCTGCTTCGACAACCTCGAGGGGGTGCGGGGGTTCTGGAAATCGTTCGGGGGCAAGAACTGGCAGGTCGTGAGCCTTACCACCGAGACGGATCTGCCTTCGGTCCAGCAGGCGGTGCTCAAGCACCATATGGATTGGATGGTCGGCATGGCGGGGCCCGAGGCCCGGCGGTTCTACGCGAACCATCCCCTGCCCATGCTGGTGAAGATCAACGAGAAGGGCCTGGTGGAGAACAAGGCCATGACCATGGGTCCCCGTGCCCGGTAGCGCCGGCCCCGTCCGGCGGGCCGGGCGGCGGGCGCGCACGGATTGTGCGTGGAAATACGCAGGTTACCCGTACCCTGCAGGTTTCCCCGGGTCCTAAGCTTAAGACGGAAGGGTTGGTGAAGATGAAAAGCGGAAAAAACCTGGCGAAACTGGCGACGGCGGGGGTCTCCCTGGCCAACGGGCTATGGGCCTCCCTGGCCCAAGGTCCGGGGCATGCGTCCCCGGCTCCGGTCCTGATGGCGGTAGCCGCCGTCTGGGTCGGCTACTTCAGCCTGGCCTGGCTGTTCCAGGGCATGCGATCCTGAAGCCCCTACCGGGCCGGTTCGCCTTTATTTGACGAAGGACGCGATTATGGCCGCCGCCTCCATCAAGGCGCCGCTTTCCTGGTCCGAGAATTCGTACGGGATCGGCTTGCCCACTCCCACCGTCCCGTAGACCTTCCCATCGAACATCATGGGCGCCGAAATGGAGCCCTCCATCCGGGTATCCTTGGCCCCGGGCTTGGCGACTCCCGAGGTATCTGTCTGCAAATTGCAGACTTGCACGGCTTGCTTACGTTCGGCGGCGATCCCGGCCATGCCTTTGCCGATGGGAATCATCTTGACCTTGTCGAGAATGGAATCGGGGATCCCCCGCCGGGCGCGCATCTTGAGCATCCCGGTGGCCGAATCGATGGTATGAATGGTGCCGACCTGGCATTGGAAGGCATCCAACAGCTTGGAGAGGACCTGGTCCATGGCCGGATCGGAATTCCCGCCCTTTTGCAGCACGGCGCGAACGTCGGCCAGCAATGCGTCCTTGGATACGGTATTGGGCATGTTACGGTCCTCCGTGCAACCGGACGCCGGCGTTCCCGCCGCGCGTCCGCGATATAAATATAACCATGCCCGCCCGCGGCGGCACCCGCGTCGGGTCCTGCCGTCAATCCCTTCGGCGATCCGAGCCGGGAAATCCTCTCCCGCGCCGGGAAGAGGCTATTTTACCGGGAAGGTCCCCCGCGCTGCCAATCGGCAATCGCTCTCGGGGATGGTTATACTTCCGGTTGGGTCTATATGCGTAATGAGGAGTCCCCCATGGCGGTGAACGCGAAGCTGAAGGCTTGGGTCGAGGAAACGGCCGCGTTGTGCGAACCGGCGCGCATCGAATGGTGCGACGGCTCCCGGGCCGAATACGATCGGCTCTGCGATCGCCTGGTCGATGCCGGGACCTTTACCAGGCTCGACCCCCGCAAGCGACCGAACAGCTTCTACTGCCGCTCCCATCCCGAAGACGTGGCGCGATCCGAGGAGCGCACTTTCATCTGCTCCCCCCGCCGCGACGATGCCGGCCCCACCAACAATTGGAAGGCCCCCGCCGAGATGCGGGCCAAGCTGACGGGCTTGTTCCGCGGTTGCATGCGCGGGCGCACCCTGTACGTGGTGCCGTTCAGCATGGGCCCCCTGGGATCGGACATCGCCCGGATCGGGGTCCAGCTCACCGACTCGGCGTACGTGGCGGTAAGCATGCGCATCATGACCCGCATGGGCGAAGGCGCTTTGCGGGTGCTTGGCGACGGCGAATTCGTGAAATGCCTGCACTCGGTGGGCGCCCCGCTGGCGCCGGGTCAGGCCGATGTCCCCTGGCCCTGCAATCCGCCGGAACGGTACATCGTCCACTTCCCGGAAGAGCGCGCCATCTGGTCTTTCGGGAGCGGATACGGGGGCAACGCGCTCCTGGGCAAGAAATGCTTCGCCTTGCGCATCGCTTCGGTCATGGGAAGGGATGAAGGCTGGTTGGCCGAGCACATGCTCATCCTGGGAGTGACTTCCCCCCGTGGGGAAAAGACGTACGTGGCGGCCGCCTTCCCCAGCCAATGCGGGAAGACCAATTTCGCCATGATGGTTCCGCCGGCCAGCATGCCCGGCTGGAAAACCAGTACGGTGGGGGACGATATCGCCTGGATCAAACCCGGGTCCGATGGCCGCCTGCGCGCGATCAATCCGGAGGCGGGATTCTTCGGAGTGGCGCCAGGGACCAATTGGGAGTCCAATCCCACCGCCATGCACAGCATCGCCAAAGACACCATTTTCACCAACGTAGCGCTTACCGGCGACGGGGACGTGTGGTGGGAGGGTTTGAGCCCGGTGCCGAAGGCGGGCGTAACCGATTGGCGGGGGAACCCCTGGACCCCCGAAAGCAAGACCCCCGCGGCGCATCCGAATTCCCGCTTCACCGCGCCCGCCTCCAATTGCCCGACCATCGATCCGGCCTGGGAGGATCCCGCCGGGGTGCCGCTTGCGGCCATCATCTTCGGAGGCCGGCGGGCCACCAACGTTCCCCTCATCTGCCAGGCTTTCAATTGGATCCATGGCGTTTTCATGGGGGCCACCATCGGCTCGGAAACGACCGCCGCGGCCGAAGGGAAGACCGGCCTGGTGCGCCGGGATCCCATGGCGATGCTTCCCTTTTGCGGTTACAACATGGGCGATTACTTCGCCCATTGGATCCAGATGCGGAAGCTGATCAAGAGGCCGCCGATGATCTTCCAGGTCAACTGGTTCAGGCGTGATCCGGAGGGGAAATTCATGTGGCCCGGCTTCGGGGATAACATGCGGGTATTGGCCTGGATCGTGGGCCGATGCCAGGGCCGCCGCGGCGCCGTCGAATCCCCCCTGGGCTGGATGCCGTTGGCGGAAGAACTGGAACTCGAAGGCATGCAAGGGTTTACGGCGAAGAGCTTCGAAGTACTTCAAGCCATAGACATCGACGCATGGAAGCGCGAGGTCATTTCCCAGGACGAGCTGTTCATCTCGCTATACGACCATTTGCCGAAAGAACTGATCTTCCAGAGGGAATTACTGATTTCCCGATTGTGAGTGGGGACCCTCCCGAGGGATCCCGGGGCGGGCTAACGGACGGGATGATGAGGGCGGATCAACGGGTCGGGGGGGCCCCGCGAAGCCAGCCTTGCCCATTCCAGATCTTGCCTGATTTCCGCAGCATCAGGACCGCCATGGTCACTTCTTCCCAGCTCTTGAACTTATCGAAGTAGCCGTCCGGCGCCCCGGCCTGGGATCCCAAGGCCGCGCTGAAGGCCTCCAGGGAGGAGCGGAAGTCCCCGAACATGTCCATCAGTTGCCTTAATTGCGGGAGCCAAACCCGGGCATTGTCCTGGGGGACGCCATGGGAATGCTCGTCGATGGGCGAAACCATGCCCGCCGGAGTGAAGGCCGATTCGAAAATGACGAAATCGCCGCTTTCGAAGATTTTCATGCCCATGCGGATGGCCTGCACTTCCGCCGCCGCCGCCGCCATCTTGATGTATTCTCCGGTGAACGGATGTTTCATGGGCTTGCCTCACCCGGATTTTACCATCGGGAGAACGGGGAAACCAGGGCGGCCGAGGGACTTCTAATTCCGGGGGGACTGGACCAGGCCGGGGGTCGATGGGGGGGTGGGGCACAGGCCGTTGGCCAAGGCTTGGATCAGTATGGCCGCCTTCCCCAATTCCTCGGCCAGGTCCTGCTTGTTTTCGGAGGAACGATACTGCAGGTACAGCCGTTCCTTGTCGCTGGCCTCCGCCAGGACGTTCGCGAGCCGCTCGGCTTCCGCATCCCCCAATTCCTCGCTGACGCATTGGTTGAGCCGGGTGGAGTAGAGGACCAGTTCCCGGCTCGGCTCATTGGGCAATTGATCCCGTTCCAGGTCGGAGGCCAGGTTTTGCAGGCTGGCGGCGATGTGGCTGAAGAGGGACGCGGCCTCCACCTTGCGCCTGGGATTGGCCGATGCGAAGCGGCGCTCGAATTGGATCAGGCGCCGCGCCACGAAGGAAAGGTTTTCGATCGGTCCGCCCATTCCGCGTCAGTCCTTCTTCTGCCCGGGCCGGGAAGGCGGCGGTTCCACGCGGGAATAGGGAATGCAGCGGGAGGGTTTCCCCTGGATTACCGCGGCGGGTGGGGGCACCGCGGAATCGGTATCGGCCTTGGCCGAATCGGCGGAGACCGCTTTTCCGGCCTGCGTCACCCCCGTTTTGCCGGGGCCCTTATCCTTTCCGGGGCCCTCTTTCCCCGCTCCGGATCCCTTAATAGCCTCGAACCAGTAAAAGCAGCCGTTCTTGTCGTATACGGTCTTCCCCGGCAGGGGCGACACGATTTTCTGGTAATCGGTTTCGTTGATGCGGATCTGGAAATCCCGAACGTCGATGGGATCGTGGATGATCAGATCCACCGATCCGGCCGTGCAGCCCACGCATTGGATCCCTTTGATGGAGCCCAGCAAAGGATCCTCCTCCGCCCGCGCCGCGAGGGCGGAGCCGAGCAGGGCCGCCATGAGGAAGAAGGGCTTCCGGGTCGATTCGCGGGGACGGTGAACGGCGGGGCGCATGGGTAACTCCTAGGTGACGAGGCCGGCGGGGGCCGGGGCCGGCAGCCGGCTTGACCAATTTAACCTCTTTCCGCGCCGGAAGGCGCGGGGCTTCGGCGTTTTTTCCTTGGGCCCGGCCCGGCCAACGAGTATTTTCGGCCTTGCGGGCGCAGTCCCCATTTGAATCCACGGGGGGATCCCATGTCAGGCAAAATGCCCCATGTGCTTGTGGTAGACGATGAGCCGGCCCTGCGCCGCCTGATAGCGGACGTACTGAGGATGAGCGGATACCCGGTGCTCACGGCCGCGCATGCCCTGGAAGCCCTGGACCTGAGCGCCGGGGAAGCCGGTCCCCCGGATCTTCTTGTGACCGACGTGATGATGCCGCCACATTGCGACGGCGTCGAGTTGGCGCGCCTGATGCGTCAAGGCAATCCCGGCCTAAAGGTCCTCTATGTTTCCGCCTATGCGGGCGATCCGCTCGTGGCCCAGGCATGCAACGATCCGCTTGGCGAGTTCCTTCCCAAACCCTTGAGTCCCCTGGTGCTTTCCCAGCGCGTGGAAGCCATCTTGCGGGGAACCAGCTTCGCGCGTAAGCGCGACGCATGCCGTACGCGCGGAACCGTCCTCCTGCGGGTGGATGATCCCTACCGGCGGCACTGGATCCGGGAATCCCTTCGCGAGAGCGGCTTCTGGGTGCTGGACACGGCGCATGGTTCCGAGGCGCTTTTCGTCGGCCGCTGGCACGACGGGCCTATCCACCTGATCATGGCAGATCCGCCCAACCCCGAAGAACGGCCCTTCTGGGCTTCCACCTTGTCGGAATACAGATCCGGCATCGATTTGCTTTTCGTGGAAGAGGACCGGGAGGGCATCCGCTTGCGGCCGCAACACGAGCCCGCGAAGATCCCGGAGTTATGGGAGGATGTGCGGGAGTCCCTGGCCCGGACCGCCGTCTGATCGCTCCTGGACTAACGGCCCTCCCGGTCCTAGTCCGCGGAATTCTTCCATCTGATGCGGACGTTGCGCCAGAAATGGATGGCATCGGTCAGCCCATCCTTTTCCAACAGGTTGAGCATGTTCTCCAGCGCATGGGTCAGGGCCAGGGTTTTATCGTAAAGGGCGCGATTCGCGAGCAGGCGGCCGGGAGACCGGCTGGTGTCCTGGGCGGCCATGGCGATCTCCTCCAGCCCATGCAATACCGCGGTGGATTGCGCCGTCAGCCGGGCCAACCGGTCCAAGGTCCGCTCCGCGCGGGCGACCAGGGTATCGCTGCGGGACGATAATCCGCGGCTCAACCGATCCATGCCCGCCGCCGCCGTCTCGAGTTCATCCAAGCGCGCGCCGGCCGCATCCTGCAAGGTGTCCATGTTCCTCGCGAGGGCCCCGAACCGCTCCAGGACCGGGTAAACGCGCCCGGCCAGGATTTGCTGGATCGAAAGGGAACTGTCGGAGCCGCGATCCAGGCGCATGCCCAGTCGCTTGTATTCGGACACCGTCCGCAGCAGTTCCTCCACCCGGTGGATGGATTCGGATACGCCGGGGCTGAAGTCGCCTTCCTGCACCTTGTCCGCGTCCATGGCCTCCGGGGATGCGCCCGGGACCAGGATCACCATGCGGGCGCCAAAGAGGCTGTAGTTGTAATTGACGAAGCGCGAATCGGCGGGCAGCGGGGTGCGGTGGAAGAACTCCAGGGTGGCGATGGCTTCGCCGCCTTCGGCCCTTATGGAGGCCACCCGTCCCACGGCCACGCCGCGCAGCCGCACCGGATCGTCTTCCATGAGGGTGCCGATGGAGGGAAACCGGACTTGTACGCGATGATGCGGGAAAAGCACCCCTTCGCGAAGGCCCATGACCAAGGCCAGGGTCCCCAGCAGGATTGCCAGGGCCGAGGCGTAGCCGGTGATGCGGGCGTATTTCTCCATGCTGCGGTTCCGGAGAGCGGCAAGCCACTCGCTAAGGAATGTAGGAATGATACGAATTCGAGGGAGCGGGAGTGTACATTTGTCCCCATGCCGGAACGGCCGTCCCTCGCGCTGGCCTGCGGGCTCGCCCTCGCATGCCTTCTTGGCTGCCTCCCGTGGCCGGATGCGCGCAAACCCTTGCATGAGGCGCCTTTGCCCGCATCGCAACGCGGCCTCACCCTGGAAGCCTTCCGTCCGGCGGAGCCTTTGGAGCAGATCGCGGATTGGTACCCCGGGGATTGGCGCCTGCATCTGTTCCTGGGCCTCACCGATACTTCCCGGCAGACCCGGATCACGGAACTGACGCGCGCCGATAGCCTGCGCCCGGGCCAGCCGGTCATCGCCTTCCGGCTCTGCCTCGCCTATCTCGAAGGGGGCGGCACGGCCGCCGCGGACGGAACCCTCGCCGCGGACGATACGACAGCCGCTGCTGGTAGGGTGGCCAGCGATGGCATCGGCGCCGACGACCCCGTGCTGGCCCGCCTGTGGCTGGATAAAGCCCTGGCCCTGGATTCCGGCAACGGGGTGCTGCGCGTGATCGAAGCCTATCTCCTGTTGCAGGAAGGACGGCTGCCGCAGGCCCGCGCCTTATTTCTGGATCCGCGCCGGCTCCCGCGGGGGGATTTCTACTACCCCCGCCTGGAAGAGGCGCTGTTGGGCCTGTTCAGCGATTGCCGCCAACTGAACCCCTATACCTTGACCGAAGCCGTCGCGCTGTACCGGAGGGTACCGTTCCCGCCTTTCGAAAAGCTGATCGATATCCTGTATTCCGTGTTCCTATCCACCCAAGGCGAGCACCCATACGACATCCGCTTGCGCGGCAGGGACGCCGCCCTCGGTCTTTTCCGCTTGGGCCGCAATCTGCGCGTCGGTTCCTACGCGGGCCCCAAGGTGCTATCGGGCGGATACGAACAGCGGTCGATGGGATTCATGTTCCAGTTGAAGGCCGCCGAATTCCTGACCTTGTATTACCGGACCTTCGAGGACAGCTCCGGCGCGGACGCCGCTTCCCAGGGCCTGACCGAAGCCCAACGGGAATACGATGCATTCCTGGGATCCCGTCCCTGGGAGGATTCGGCCACGACAGGGTATCTCGATGCTTGGAGCGGATTGATCCGGGATCAGCCCGGCATGAAGTTGCCCGAGGCCCTGGACCGCGCGCGGGGATGGACCTTGTGGAAGCGGGCCATGGCGGTGCGCGTCCCCCGGAAGGATTCGCCATGAGGAGATGCGCAAGCGGCGTCTGCCGCGCGGCCATCGACAGCGCGTATTCCGAACCCGAAGAGGAGCGGGCCCAGGGGGAGTAATCCTGCCCTTTTAAGAGGACTGGCGGTTGAACTTCGCCAAGGACAGGGTGAATACCGCGAAACCGATGGCCAGCATGGCCAGTCCTTCGCGCCAGAGTTCGGAGAAGCCCGAGCCTTTCAGGAACATTTCCCGTAATACGTGCATGAACCAGCGCACCGGGTTCCCCAAGGTCACCTTCTGCACCCAATGAGGCATGTTTTCGACCGGCAGGAAAAACCCCGACAGAAGCAAGAAGAACAGCAGGAAAAACCAGATGATGAAGAGGGCCTGTTGCTGGGTGCGGGCGACGGTGGAGGTGAAGATGCCGATGCCCAGGGAAGAGAGCATATAGGCGGCGGAAAAGGCCAGCAGGGCGGGATAGGTCCCATGGAACGGGACGCCGAACCAGAACCGGGCGAAGTTAAGCGCGAGCATCAGCTCGGCGATGCCGATGATCAGGAAGGGCACCGCCTTGCCCACCACGACGTGGATCGGTTTTAGGGGGGTGACCATGAGCTGTTCCAGGGTCCCCGCTTCCTTCTCGCGCACGATGGAGAATCCCGTCAGCAGGGCCGTAACCATGGTGACGAGGATAACGGCGATGCCGGGGATCATGTACCAGGTGGATTTGAGGGAGGGATTGAAGAGCACGCTGGCGCCGATGGAGACCGGCAGGACCTGGTCGAGGCGGATGCCGTAGCCCTCGAGTCGATGCCGCAGGTCGCCCATGGCCCATTGGTTGAGGATGGCGCCCAGGTAACCGCGGGCGACATTGGCGGAATTGGCGTCCTGCCCGTCGACCCAGAGTTGCAGGCGGGCCCCGTCGCCCGTCAGGGCCCCCAGGGAGGGCGCTCCGCCGGGCCCGGCGTCGAGCCGCGTCGCGCGTTCCAGGGCGCGCGAGAAATCCGCCGGGATGATCAGCCCGATCTTGAAGTCGCCGCGATCGAGCCCTTCCCGGAGAGCGGCTTCCGAAGCCGCCGGGCCTTTGTAGTCGAAAAGGGGATTATGCGCCACCGCCTGGATCAGGTCCCTGCTGCGGGGCCCTCCGTCATGATCCAGCACCGCCACCGGGGTGTTCTTCACCTCGGTGGTCAGGGCGTAGCCTAGCAGCAACATCTGCATCATGGGGATCATGACCATCAACCGCAGCGAGGTCTTGTCGCGCCTGAGTTGGGCGAATTCCTTCCAGACGATGGTGCGCAATCCGTTCATAATTTCACCTTGAACTTCCGGATGGCGACGGCCGTTAGGAGGATGCCTTCGCCCGCCAACGCGGCCAGCGGCTTCCATAGCTCCGCCAAGCCGACGCCCTTGAGGATGATGCCGCGCACGATCTCGAGGAAATAGGTGGCCGGGATGACGTGGGAAAGGACGCGCAGGGGAAGGGGCATGCTGAGCACGGGGAAGATGAACCCCGAGAGGATGACGGTGGGCATCATGGTGGCGCCCAGGGCCATGAACATGGCGTGCTGCTGGCGCTTGGCGATGGTGCTGATGAGCAGGCCGATGCTGAGGGCGGTGAAGATATACACCAGGCTGCAGGCGGCGAGGAACCAGGGGTTCCCGGCGATGCGCACGCCGAAGGCCAGCCGGCCCACGGCCAAAACCAGGAAGCCGTCCACCGCGGCCAGCAGGAGGTAAGGCAGGATCTTACCCACGATGATCTCCAGGGGCCTCAAGGGGCTGACCAGCAATTGGCCCATGGTCCCCAGCTCCTTCTCGCGGGCGATGGCCACCGAAGTCAGCAGTGCGGAGATCATCAAAAGGATCACCGCCATCAGGCCGGGTACGAAGAAGAGGGCGCTCCGTTGTTCGGGATTATAGAGGATGAGGGTGCGGAGATCCAGGACCCGGGGCTGGCGCATGCCGACCACGTCGAGGGTGGCGCCCAGGAGGAGGGGATCGGCCGCGTTGCGGATGATGGCCCCCATGTTGGGGTCGGAGCCGTCGATGAGAGCCTGCACGTGCGCGCCTCCCGGCCGATGCAGATCGCGCGCGAAGCCGGGCGGGAACCGGAATATCGCGCGCACCTGGTACAACCGGAAAAGCTCGGCGGGATCGTCGGCGGCGAAGACGCTCCCTGCCACCGCGAAGAGGCTGCTGGCGTCGATTTTGGCTGCTATGGCGCGGGTCTCGGGCGATGGCGAGGGATCCTCTATCAGGCAGGGGATATCCTTGGCGTCGGCATTGAGGGCGTACCCGTAGAGGAACATCATCATCACCGGCATCACGAGGACCACCACCAGGGTCTGCCAATCGCGGAAGATATGGCGCAGCTCCTTGCGGGCTATGGTCAACAGCCGGGACCGGGAAATCATTCGCGGTCTCCGGGTGGGAATGGATGTTCACTCGCCTGTTTCTGTTCCATAAGCGGTTTACGTTCCATAAGCTTGAGGAACAGTTCGTGGATGGAGGCGCACCCGTGTTCGCGTTTCAGATCGCGCGGCGTCCCCATGGCGGCGATGCGCCCGTCGATCATGATGGACAGGCGATGGCAATATTCCACCTCGTCCATATAATGGGACGTGATGAAGATGGTGGTCCCCTGCCCGGAAAGGCGATGGATCAGGTCCCAGAAATTCCGGCGGCTGACCGGGTCCACCGATCCGGTCGGTTCGTCGAGGAACAGGATTTCGGGCCGGTGGAGATTGGCGCAGGCCAGGCTGAGCCGTTGTTGCCAACCCCAGGGCAGGGAGGCGGTAAGACGGGGCAACAGATCCTTCAGCCCCAGGAAGGCGGCCATCTCCTCCATCCTCGACCGCAGGGCTTTGCCTTCCAGGCCATACAGGCTGCCGTACAACCGGAGATTCTCGGCCACGGTGAGGTCGGGGTAGAGGGAGAACTTCTGGGACATGTAGCCGATGCGGGTGCGGATCTTTGCGCTCTCCTTGAGCACGTCGAAGCCGGCCACGTAGCCGTGGCCCGAAGTGGGTTGCAACAGGCCGCAGAGCATGCGGATGGCGGTGGTTTTACCCGCGCCGTTGGCCCCCAGGAAACCGAACACCTCCCCCTTGGCGACCGATACGTCGATATGGTCCACCGCGGTGAAGGGCCCGAAGCGCTTGGTCAACCGTTCGGTGCGGATGCTAAAGGCTTCCGCGCTCACGCCCGGACCTCCGCCGCCGCGGCCGGGGCATGGCCCGACAACAGCGCGAAAAAGCAATCCTCGAGCGTGGGAGGAATGGGCTTAGCCGAGCCGGCATGGGGAACCGATTCGCGGATGCGCGCGAGCGGATCGCCGGACTGGCCGGCGGCTTCGGCGGCATGCAGGGAACCGCCGGAAGGATAGATCAGGGCGAAGCCGGGAGGCGGCTGCCGATCCCCGGGATAGGTCAAGGTGGGGACCCGCGCCGCGGGGTCGGCGTCCACCCGGTAGAGCCGATAGGGATACGCCTTCAGCAGTTCGGCCGGGGAGCCTTGCGCCAGGATGGACCCTTCATGCAAGAGCATTACGGCGTCGCAGAGCGCGGCTTCGTCCATGTAAGGCGTCGAGACCATCAGGCTGACTCCCTCCTTGCGCAGGGCCTTGAGCATGGTCCAGAAATCCCGGCGGGCCACCGGGTCCACTCCCACCGTCGGTTCATCGAGCAGAAGCAGCCGCGGCCGGTGGATGAGGGTGCAGGCCAGCGCCAGCTTCTGCTTCATGCCCCCGGAGAGCTGGCCGGCGCGCCGGCCCGTGAATGGGGCCAGTCCCGCGAAGGCGAGCAGGTCGCGCATCCGGTCCCGTTTGGCCCCGCCGCCGATGCCGAAGATGTCGGCGAAGAAATCCAGGTTCTCGAGCACGGAGAGATCCTGGTAAAGCGAGAAGCGTTGCGGCATGTACCCGATTTCGGAACGGATGGCGCGGAAATCCTTGGCCAGATCGCGCCCCAGGATCCGCGCGTCGCCGGAGTCGGGATCGGAAAGCGTGGCCAGGATGTTCATGAGGGTCGATTTGCCGGCCCCGTCCGCGCCGATGATCCCGAACAGGCAAGGATCGGGGACCTGCAGCGAGAGGCCGCGCAATGCGCGCTCGCCCGCATGGTCCTTGGACATCGCGCGGATGGAGACGGCGGGAACCATGGGCTACTTCCAAACCTCCACCGGCAGTCCCCTTTTAAGCGATCCATCCTTGTTCGCCGCGAGGGCCCGGACGCGGAAGACCAGCTCATTGCGGCTTTCGCGCGTCTGGATGTTCTTCGGGCTGAACTCGGCTTCGTTCCCGATCCAGCTGACCGTGGCCGGCAGGAACTCCCCTGCTTTCGATTTTCCCTGGTCCAGGCGGATGCGTACGGCTTGGCCGTATTTGATCCCGGCCAGCCAGGTTTGCGGTACGAAAAAGTCGATGCGCAAGGTATCCTCGCGGCCGATCTCGTAGATGGGTTGGCCGGGGGCCGCGGTTTCCTCCGGGTTCTTGTACCGGGTGAGGACGCGTCCGGCCACCGGCGCGCGCAAATAGCATTTGCGCAGCTGGTCCTGCAACAAATCGATGCGCGCCTCCAGGCCTTGCCGTTTGGCGTCCAGGCTGGTGAGCATTTGCCTGGCCGCGGAAAGCTTGGCGCGGCCCGCGTCCAGCCCGGAGGCCAGCTTGTCCTCTTGCTGGGCCGGCAGCGATCCCTCTTTGGCCAAGGGCGCGATGCGGGCATAGTCGCGTTCCAGGCCCTTGACCTCGGCCTGTCCGCCCATGATCTGGCTTTGTTGGGATCGCTTGCCCGCGTCCAGCTCGGCCAGCCCAGCCTGGGCCTCGCGCAATTGCAACACGTAAGCTACCGTATCGACGATTCCGAGCAGTTCCCCGGATGCGACCGGCTGGCCCTCCTGCTTGTACAGGGCTTTCAACTGCCCTTGCGTCAACGCCGCCACCTGGTAGGTCTCGGCTTCCACCACCGCCGAACCGATGAAACCGGGATCGACGCGCCCGCCGCAACCCGCCAGCAGCGCCGCCCCGCACCACGCCCATGCCATCGCATTCTTCCCGACTCCGGACATATCCGCATCCCCCGCTGCTTTCCGCATCAGAACCGCAATTCCTTTCCGGCTGCATATTCCCATTGCAACCGCGCCAGCCGCTGCAAGGTACGCGCCTGTTCCATCGCCAATTCGGCGCGCGCCTCGTTGTTGCGCGCCTCCAGCCAATCCACTCCGGTCGCCACGCCGGCTTCCGTTTGCCGCTTCAGGTCGGCGGAGGCCGCGCGGGCCGCCTCCCGCGAGGCCAGGGCGGCCTGGTATTGCGCGAGCGAGCGGGAGTACTGAAGGCGGGCCGTGGCCATGGCCTTGCGCCAATCCTGCACCAGCCTGCGCTTTTGCTCGGCCAGCTCGCGGGCTTGCACGTCGAGCTGGGCGCGTTGGGCGCGGTTACGCGAACCGTCGAAGAGGTTCCATCTTAGCTGCAAGCCGAGGATTCCGTAGTTCATGAACTCGTCGCCGGCCAGGTTCAGGCCGGGATTGGCATAGCGCCAGCCGGCGGAACCGGAGAGTTGCGGCCATTTCTGGCCGGCCAAGGCTTCCGCCCCAGTCCGCGCCTGGGCGGCCCCCCAGTCCAAGGCCTCGGCTTCGGGCCGCGCCTGCTCGCCCGGGGCTTTCCAGGCCGTGTCCGGAAGCGCGCTGGTATCGGCCAGCAGGGACATGGCGGCGGAACTGTCTCCCGGATCCCCTTCCGGGGCGGCGTCCGTCCGGTCGCCGAGAAAGGCCAGCACCTCGAACGCCAGCGAATCCCGGGTATTCCGGGCCGTGAGCATGTCCACTTCGACGGCGCGCGAGCGGGCCTGGGCCGTGAGCAACCGGCTGCGTACCGCCGTGCCCGCCTTCACGAAGTCCTGCGATTGCTTTTCGAGTTCTCGCGCGTGCTGCAACAACTTTTCCTGGTAGGCGGCCTGGGCGCCCGCCAATTGCCACGCGTAGAATAGCGACGCCAGCCGCAAGGACATCTGGTTGCGCGCCGCCCGGAGCTGGGCTTCCCGGACCTTGACGCCCAGCCGCTGCGATTCCAACCTGCGCCCGCGGGCGAAGCCCGTGAACAGGGCGTAGGAAGCGTCCACTCCCGACTCCACCCGATCATGATCCCCGAGGGCCCGGTCCATATGGGTGCCGTTCGGAAGGGGAAACGGGAGGTCGAGCTGGAGACGGCTGGTTTCCGTCGTATAGGAGTAGGTTCCCAGCGCATCGATCGAGGGCAGCCAGGCGGCGCGCGCTTCCGCGACCTGGTCTTCGGCGCGCTCGATCTCGAGCTTGAGCACCGCCAAATCCGGATTGTCCCGGAACAACTTCGCCTGGGCTTCGCCCAAGGTCAGGGCCCGGGGCGCGGCTACGGCCGCCAGGAGCGCGGCGGCGAAAATCGGGGGGGCAAGTCGCATGTTCACCTCTGGATGCGGATCCCGTTCAGCAGGGTATCGGCGATGGACTCTATGCGTTCCTCCAGGAAGGCCTGATCGAAATCGAGGCGGAAACCGAAGGCGGGGCCGATGCGCCGGATCATGGGCATGGTGAGGAAGGTTACCACGGTCATGCCCAGGAGATTCATGAAAAAATGCGCGGGCGGGATAGGCTTCACCTTGCCGGCGCGGATTTCCTCCTGCAAGGCTTTGACGAGGGTGGCCGGCACGTCCTGGAAGTCCCGCACCAAGGCCGGGAGACCCGCCATGAAGGCGGGATCCCCATGGGCCAGCTCGCGGAACATGAACAACGGAAATTCGGGATTGGACGCAAGCACGCGCACGTAAGTGGAAATGACCGTGCGCAGCAAGGGCTCCAGGCCCTGGGCAGGGTCCTGTTTGCGGAACCCTTCCCCGATCGTTCCCCAAACCGTGCCGACGATGTCCTCCAGCACCCGATGGTAAAGCTTTTCCTTGCTGCGGTAGTAGTAGTGGAGCAAAGCCTTGTTAACGCCGGCCGCGCTGGCCACGGCCTGCATGCGGGCGCCTCCCAGACCCTTGGCGATGAACTCCTTGCGGGCGGCGTCCAGGATGCGCTTTTCCGCGTCCGGGGGGCTCCCATGGCGGACGCGACGCGTGGTCGCGTTTTTTCCTGGAACGCCCGCAGACTTTTTTGACTTTACGGATAAACGTTTTGGTTTAACCATTTGGTAAACATAAATCCAGGAACCGCGGAATGGCAAGGGCAAATCGGAAAGGGCCGGAAATGGGCGGAATTCCCCTAGGAAAATCCTTGGGAGGGGCCCCTGTAAAGGATATCGTGGAAACAGTACCCATGCGTATTCTGATCGCGGGCGCCAGCCATAAGGATATGATATCCATCCGCCAGATCCTGTCGGGGGACGCGCACGGCTATGAGTTCTCGCCCGCGGCCACCGCTCCCGAGCTTGCCGCGTTCCTGAAGCAAGGACGGCAACCGGTATTGCTGGCCGCTTCTTCGACCAAGGGTTGGGACGCGTCGGCCACCCTCAGGTTGTCGGCCCAGGTCGCTCCGGATTGCGTTTGCATAGGATTGGCGGCCAAGGGGAAGCATGCCGAGGCGCGCCGGCTGGTCGAAGCCGGGGCGCTCGATGCTTTCCCGATCGATCAGCTCTGGCGATTACCGTTGGCTTTGGCGCGCGTGCGCGATTTCCGCGCCCGCCTCCGGGGGGAGGGGCGCACCCGCGCCCTGGAAATCCTGCTCGAGACGGCCAAAACCTTGTCCGGGGCGCATCGCGTGGAGGAATTCGCGGGTACGGTCGCGCACGCGGCCCGGCGGCTTGCCCAGGCCGACGGGGCGGCATTCGTCCTGAGGGACGGGGACAAATGCCATTATGCGGATGAAGATGCGGTCCGCCCGTTGTGGCGGGGGCGCAGGTACCCGGTGGGATCGACATTCAGCGGTTGGGCGATGCTGCATAAACGTCCCGTGGCGGTGTCGGATATCTACCGGGACGCGCGGACGCCGATGGAAATGTTCCGCTCCACTTTCGTGGTGAGCTTGGCGGCAGTCCCCATCCGCGCGGCGGACCCCGTCGGCGCCATCGAAATATATTGGGACGTCGAACGATCGGTAAGCGATGACGAGGTGGCGCAGATCCGGTTGCTGGCCGAATTCGCCGCCCAGGCGCTGGAAAACGCGCAAGCCTTCGCAGGATTGGAAAGGCGCATGCGTGAGAGGACCTCCAGCCTGGAGGCCGTAAATAAGGAACTGGAGGCCTTCGCCCGTTCGGTTTCCCATGACCTGCGATCGCCCCTGGCGGTGATCGTGGGTTACGCCGATCTGCTGACCGACGAAGCCCGCGTCAGCCTCGCCAAGCCCGATCGGGCGAAAGTGCACGACATCCGCGCGGCCGCGATGCGGATGAACGCCCTGATCGATGACATGCTCAGGCTGTCCCAGGTGATCCAGCGCGAAGTGGATCACCGGAGGGTGGATCTCTCCGCCCTGGCCGAAGACATCCTGGCCAGGCTGGCGGCTTCCGAGCCGGGCCGGAAGGTGGCCGCCCGCGTGGAACCCGGTCTTTGGGCCTTCGCCGATCCCGGTCTGATGCGCATCGCCATGGGCAATCTCCTGTCCAATGCCTGGAAATATTCCAACAAGCGGGAGGTCGCCCATATCGAGGTGGGTCGGATGGATGTCCCGGGCAAGGGGCCGGCCTTTTTCGTGCGGGACGACGGGGCCGGCTTCGATATGGAGCAGGTACGGCGCCTTTTCAAGCCGTTCCAACGCCTGCATTCCATGAGCGAATACCCCGGTTCCGGCATCGGGCTGGCGACGGTGAGCCGGGTGCTCGAGAAGCATGGCGGATCGGTTTGGGCCGAGGGGGAGAAAGGGAAGGGGGCGGCGTTTTTCTTCCGGCTCCCGGGCGCCCCGGGGCGGGCGCCGCAATCCCCGGAGTACGAGGACGCGGCCAGTTCCGTCCGCTAGGCCCCGCGGGCGGGGGCCCGCGCCGCGTGGAGGAAGCCCAGGAATGGAGTATTTTTCCTTCCCATGGCCACTTCGACCCCCGACTCCGCTTTCAGATTCCCTTACATGGCCGATCGCTTCGCGCCCGCCCGCCGCAAGACCCTGAAGGTCCGCGTGGGCAATCGCTACATCGGCGGGGATACGCCCATCTTGGTGCAATCCATGACCACGACCAATACCAAGGACGTGGACGCAACCGTATTCCAGACATTGGAACTGGCCAAGGCGGGTTGCGAACTGGTGCGCATCACGGCGCCTACCCAGAAGGATGCGGAATGCCTGAAGGAGATCGCGGCCAAGGTGCGGGCCGCGGGCTGCGATGTGCCCCTTTCCGCGGACATCCATTTCCAGCCGCGCGCCGCGATGGAAGCGGTGAAATGGGTGGAGAAGGTGCGCGTGAACCCGGGCAACTTCGTCGACTCCAAATCGCCGACCCCGCGGGAATACGACGAGGCCGGCTTCATCTCGGGACAGCAGAAGGTGTACGATGCTTTCGCGCCCCTGGTGCGCATCGCCAAGGATCGCGGCGTTTGCCTGCGCATCGGCACCAACCATGGATCGCTTTCGGACCGCATGATGTGGAAGTACGGCGACACCATCGAGGGCATGGTGGAATCGGCGCTGGAATACCTGCGCGTATGCGAGGCGGAGAACTTCGATCAGATCGTATTCAGCATGAAATCGTCCAACCCGCGCGTGGTGGTCCAGGCCTACCGGCTGCTGGCCGCGCGCCTGGACAAGGAGCACAAGCCCTATCCCTTCCACGTGGGCGTGACCGAGGCCGGCGACGGCGAGGACGGCCGGCTGAAGTCATCGGTAGGCATCGGGGCCTTGCTGCTCGACGGCATCGGGGATACCATCCGGGTATCCCTGACCGAAGACCCCGAGCATGAGATTCCGGTGGCCAAGGCGCTGGTCCGGCTTTGCGATCTGAGGGGCATGGAAAGGGTCCCGGCCTTGCCCGAAGCGCTCGACCATTACGCCTTCCATCGCCGCGAAGTCCCCGTGGCGCATTTGGGAGCGTTGGCCGTGGGGGGGCGCGAGAAGATCGCCGTAGGCACAGCCGATCCCGGGTCGGAGACCTTGCCCAAGGGCGAACGGCGCATCGAATGGATCGGCACCCGCGAAAACCACCCGCCGCGGGAGCAGGTCCCGACCATGTGGGAGCCGCATGCGGTGGAATTCGCCATCCCGCCGCGGCATCCGGTCACCGCATTGCCCAGCGGACTGCTGCTCGGGGGCTTGAGCGATCTGCCGGCGCATCTCGAGGTCATGGTGGAAGATCCGGCGCATCTGGATCGCCTTCCCGCCGACGTGTTCAAGCTGCCGGGACTGTTCTGGTCCATGGCTCCCGGCGGAAACAATCCGGTGGCCCGCTATCGCCATCTGGCGGCCTGGCTGGCCGCCAAGGGCCGTCCCGATCCCATCGTGCTGCGGGGCCAAAGCGATGGAAGCGCCGAAGGCAATATGCTGTTGGCGGCGCGCTTCGGCTCCCTCCTGGTGGACGGCATCGGCGACCTGGTGAGGGTGGACGGGGCCCTGGGCCCCAGGGCGTGCATGCATCTGGGTTACGACATCCTGCAGGCCGCGGGCGTGCGCCGCACCAAGCCGGAATACGTGGCCTGCCCGAGTTGCGGGCGCACCCTCTTCGATCTGCAAACGACGACCCAGAAGATCCGCGCGCGCACCGCGCACCTCAAGAACATTTCCATCGCCATCATGGGGTGCATCGTGAACGGTCCCGGCGAGATGGCCGACGCCGATTTCGGCTACGTGGGCGGCGCCCCGAGCAAGGTGAACCTGTACGTGGGCCGCGATTGCGTGAAGAAGAACATCCCAGAAGAAGAAGCGCCCGAGGCCTTGGTGGCCCTGATCAAGGAGCATGGCCGTTGGAACGAGCCGGCGGATACGCAAGTCTCGTCCGGCGCATGATGCCATACCCGGGCCCGCGCGCGGAACCGGGCGCGCGTTTTCGCCGTTCCGGCCCATGTTGACCGTGATCCTGGTCGGGCCCGAGCTGGCCGTCAACGTCGGTTTCGCGGCCCGGGCCATGGCCTGCTTCGGGATCGGCGAACTCCGCATCGTCGGCAGCCCAGGCATCGCCACCGACGGCGCCGCGCGCAAGACGGGGAAGTCGGCCCTCGAAATCCTCGAAGCCGCGCGCTATTTCCCTTCCCTGGATCTGGCTGCCGCCGATTGCGGTTCAGCCTACGGGTTCACCCGGCGCGCCCGCGATCCCGCGCAACGCATCGAAGACCTGGCCTTCTCCGCCGCCGCCTGGCGGGCCGCTCCCGGGAATCGGCCGTCCGCCCTGGTTTTCGGGCGCGAGTCCCACGGCCTGACCAAGGAGGAAACCTTGATGCTGACCCATCTGGTCCGCATCCCCATGCCTTCCGGGACCCTGAGCCTCAATCTTTCCCATGCGGTGGCCATCGCCTTGTATGCTTTCGTGGGCGAAGGGATGCCGACGCCCCCGGCCGACCCGGGGGAATCGCCGACGCGCGGCCGGGATGCCGCGACTTTGGAACTGGTCCTACGACGCCTGGAATCCACCGGCTTCTTCAAGGGCGGCAAGCGGGAGGCGCAGCGGGAGCATGTACGTATGCTTTGGCAGCGCTTGCGGCCCGACGCCCGCGAGCTGGATTTCATAACCGGCTTGCTCAAAAGCCTGGCGCCCCGGGACTGATTCCCCCGGGGGCGGTGTTCGTCGGGAGCTTGGCCTGCGGGATCCCCCCGGGACCCTTTCCTGATTCCGATTCCTACATTGTTGGAACCATGTTCCATCTCGAAAACGCCGGACTGCGCGTGTCGATACTGGATCCGGTCGCGGACCGCAAGTTCCTGGGCACCCGCTATTGCGCGGGCGGATACATCTGGCAAGTCAAGGATGGATCGAAAGGGGATTTGTTCACGGGTCCCCAGTATCCCCATCCCGAACCGCCCGTATTCGACGGCCAAGGCCTGCCCGAGGTTTTCGAAATCGCCTTGGGCGCCGATACGGCGAAGGTGGGGGACGAGGTCTGGGTGATCGGCGTTGGCCGGGTCAAACGCGAGAGCCCGGTACGCCCTTTCCACGTGCGCAACAACCCCACGCTTCTGGAACCGGCGGCCTGGAAGGCCGCGCAAGCGGGGGCGATGCTGACCTTCTCTTCGCGCCAGGCCTTCCGCGAATGGGATTTGCAGCTCGAGCGCAAAATCGTGCTGAAAGGCAGGGAGCTGGTTTCCTCCACGACGATCAAGAACCAGGGAAAGGCCGACGCGCCCGTCCGGTGGTTCGCCCATCCCTTCTTCCCGCACGCCGGCCTCGAGGTCGGCAGGCTTTCGGTGGAATGCGAATTCCCGGCCTGGGTGCCCGCGGCCGGCGGCTTCCGCATCGAGCAGGGTCGGCTCACGCGCGATCCCGGGTACGATTGGAAATCCGGATGCTACCAATTGCTGAACCTCCCTTTCGGCGGGCCGGTGGACATCCGTCAAAAGCATCCCGGTTTGGGCGAGGTGAGGATCGAGTGCAGGTTCCCCGTGGCCTGGCTTCCTTTATGGGCCAATGCCAATACGGTATCCTTCGAACCCTATTTCCACACCGTGGTGCGCCCCGGTAACCAATCGGAGTGGTCGATCCGCTACCACCTGTAGGCTTCCGATGGCATCGCTGAAATCCCCCGGCCTGATCCTGAAGAAGACCCCCTATTCGGACAGCAGCCTCATCCTCAAGGTTTACACCCGCGAGTCCGGCCTCATCACCCTGATTGCCAAGGGCGCCAAGCGGCCCAAGTCGAAGTTCCACGGCTTGCTCGATTTCTTCACCCTGGATCAATTCGTCTATCCCGCCAAGCCCAAGACCGAAATCCATACCCTGATGGACGCCGCGCTCATCCGGGACTTTCCGCGGCTCAAAGCCGATCCCGCCCGGCAATCGCTGGCCCACGTTTTCCTGGAACTCTATCTCAAATACCTGCCCGAGCCCGCGCAATCCCATCCGCACTTCGCATGGCTGGTGGAGCGGATGGAACGCATCGACGGTGCGCCCTCCGCCGGATTCGACCCGGTGCTGGAACTCTGCGATTTCCTGCTGGGCCTATGCGCGATCTCGGGATTCAGCCCGCAATTCTCGGCATGCGCACATTGCGGCCGGCACGACCCCGGCTTCCGCGTCCGGCTGGATCCCGATCTGGGCGGGCCCATCTGTGCGGCATGCGCGGGGGCGGGGCACGGCGGCGGGGTTTCCTATCCGGCCCGCTTACTGCGCTGGCTGACCCGTCTGCAGGAATGCGGCCCCTTGGCGGGGCGCCTGCCGCGGGACGAAGAAGCGCTGGCGGAGGTTTTCCTGCTGGCCTTCCTGGGCAAGCATGGCGGAGGCGCCCGGCCCATGAAGTCGTTGGACTTCTACCGGGAAATGCTGGGGGCCGCCTGATGGCCGGACCCCGTACCCGCCTGGCGCCCACCCCCAGCGGATATCTCCACGCCGGCAACGCTTGGTCTTTCCTGTTAACCTGGCTATGCGCGCGCTCCCGCGGCGGGACGGTGCATCTGCGTATCGATGATCTCGACGTGGAACGGGTCCGTCCGGAATACCTCGAAGACATTTTCGCCTCCCTGGAGTGGATGGGGCTGGACTGGGACGGTGGTCCGCGCGATGCGGCCGGGTTCCGGGCGCGCTTCAGCCAACGGTCACGGTTGGATGCGTACCGCGAAGCGCTGGAAGCCTTGCGGAACGGGGGCGCCCGCGTCTATCCTTGCGCGTGCAGCCGGCAAAGGGCCAAGGACGACAGCGCCGCCCTCGGCATACCGGGCATCTACGCCGGAACCTGCCGTGAGGCCGGATTGTCCTGGGAACGGGCGGCCTTTCCCGGCCGCGCGGCGCGCGCTGGCGAATCCCCTGGCGGGGACCTGGCCTTGCGGGCGGGCGTCCCGGGTAACGCCGAGGTGACCCTGCGAGCGATGGCCGGACCTCCCCCGGTCCTCCATCCCGGGCGGGAGATGGGGGACTTCTTGGTGTGGAAGAAGGACGGCCTGCCCGCCTACCAATTGGCTTCCGTGGTCGACGACGAAGCGCTGGGCATCGATTGCGTCGTGCGCGGGTCGGATTTGCTGCCCTCCTCCGGGGCCCAGGCCTGGCTGGCGGAACGCATCGGCGCCCGAGGATTCCGCGCTGCCGCCTTCCTTCATCATCCCCTGCTCTTGTCCGCCGGAGGGGAAAAGCTTTCGAAATCGGCCGGCTCCGAATCCCTCTTGGCATGGCGCAACCGCGGCGGCCCCGGCCCCCTGTTGCGCGGCTTCGCCGCCTGGTTGGGAATGGCGCCCGAAGCGATCCATACGGCGAAAGACATGATCCCCGCCTTTTCCCCCGAGCGCGTTCCCCGCGAAGATCGAGCTTGGCCGGCCTTCGCCGCGGCCCTGGAGGGGGAGTACAGCGACGAGGGCAATGCCGCGGACGGGCCATAGCCCGGTCAATGCGCAGCGGAGGAAGCCCCTTACTATCTTTTTCCCATGGTCCCGGCCTCCGATTTCTCCCGCTTCAAGCAGGCGCCCATGGTGATGGCCACCGGCTATGATTTCCCCTTCGCCCGCATCCTCGAGGAAGCGGGCGTGGACGCGATCCTGGTCGGGGATTCCCTGGCCAACGTGGTTCTGGGACTGCCGACCACGCGCGCCGTGGATATGGACGTCATGGCCGTGTTCGTGGGGGCGGTGGGGCGGGGGGCGAAGGATACGCATATCGTGGCGGACATGCCCTACGGTTCCGATGCCGATCCGCGCTCCGCGGTCGCCAATGCCAAGCGGTTCCTGGCCCTGGGCGCGCATTCCGTGAAGTTGGAAGGGCCCAAGTACGAGGTCGTGAAGGCTTTGATCGGCGAAGGCATCCCCGTGGTCGGCCACGTCGGGCTGATGCCGCAAACGGCGAAAAGCCTCCGGCAGGTGGGCCGGGAAGAGGCGGAAAAGGAAGAGGTCCTGCGCGCGGCCGAAGGTTTGGCGGCGGCGGGAGTCGTGGCCATGGTCCTGGAGCATATGGCCTCCGATCTAGCGACCGAGATCACCCGCAGGGTGCCCGTGCCTACGGTAGGCATCGGAGCCGGTCCCGGGGTGGACGGGCAAGTGCTTGTCCTCCATGATTTCCTCGGGATGCATGCGGGAAATTACCCGCCCTTCGTCCGCGCCTTCGCGGATTTGCATGGCGCGGCCCTGGCCGGGGCGAAGGACTATTGCCGGGCGGTGCGGACGCGCGCCTTTCCGGGCAGGTGAAAGGAAACGGCATGGCGGGGAACGAACCAGGCGAAGGGCAGGGGACGAGCCGGGCGGAAGAGCAATCGTTGCGTCCCGTTCCGGGGTTGGAAATCGTGCAGCGTCGCGAGTTCCTATCGGAAAACGTATCGATATCGGGCCGGCACTTCGAACGCTGTTCCTTCAACTTCTGCAATCTCATCTATTCCGGGGGGCCGGTAGGATTGGTGGAATGCGGCGGAACCAACAATGCCTTGGTCGAGGTGGGCCCCATGCTGGAGGCCTTGCGGGAAGTGCCCGGGGATGCCATCCGGGAAAAGATGATCCGCTATTGGAAAGACGTGCGGAAGGGGCTGCACCTCGAGATCCCCGAAGGATACTGAGGGTCAGCCGGGGCTTTTACGGTTCTCCCGCCACGCCAATCCCAGGCAAGCGGCGAATCCCAGCGCGAAAAACCAGGCCAGGAAATCCTCCATGCGATCACCGTAACGCAAATAAGGCGTTATCCTCGTATTGATGGGCAACTTGCGCCGCAGCAAGGTCACTTCGTTCAGCCTGGTCTTCCCGAGCACCCGCCCCTTGTAGTCGTAGAACACGCTGATGCCCGCGTTGGAGCAACGTGCGATGGGGGCGCCGGCCTCGATGGCGCGGAAGCGGGAAATGTTGGCGTGCATGTACGGCGCGTTGCTGACGCCGAACCACCCGTCGTTGGTGATGTTCACGAAGAAATCGGCGCCGCGCCGCCGCGCGCCCCTCGCGAAGTCCGGATAGATGATCTCATAGCAAATCGAAGGGGCGTATTTCACGCGGCGATCCCAGATTTCGTAATCCTTGCCGGGGGAGAAATCGCCCTCGCCCAGGTTCACGTAATTGATGATGGGGAAGACGTCATCGAAGGGCAGGCGCTCGCTGAACGGCACGAGGCGTAGCTTGGAATACTGCCGCACGGCCTTGCTTCCCGGCTCGCCGGGGAAGAGGAAGGCCGAATTGTAGAAGATGTATTTGCGCCAAGGCTTCTCGTCGGGCTCGAAATCCAAGGCCCCCGCCAGCACGTCGGCTCCGGTGCGATGGGCCAATTGCTGGAACTCCTGGTAAAGCTCGGGCCGGCTCCGCAGGAAATCCGGCACGGCCGTCTCGGCCAGCACTACCAGATCCGCGCCCGCCAAGCGCGCGGAATCCGCCGGATCGCCCGCCAAGGTGGCCCAGGTCTTCTTCATTACGTCCTGGAAATATTTCTCGTCCCACTTCTTGGTCTGCTCGATGGATGGTTGCGCCAGGGCGATGTCCAGTACCGGGACCTCGGCGGAATCGGGCTTCGCCAGGGAACGCGCGCCCTGCCATTGGAAAAGGACGGGGATGGCCAGGGCGGCGGAGGCCGCCAGCCAACGTCCCCGCCCGCGCGACTCCCATGCCTTCCATGCCAGGCAGTTGGACGCGATCACCGCGGCGGAGAGGCCGAAGATCCCCAGCCAGGAAACCGATTGGATGATCGCCAGCCAATGCCCCAGGCTATACCCCATATCGTTCCAGGGAAAGCTCATCTCGCCGCGGGTGCGCAATACTTCCAGGCCGCTCCACATCAAGGGGTAGGCGAAGACGCCTCCCCGGGTTCCCGACAAGACGCGGAAAAGCCACCCCAGGATGCCGTTGAAGAGGGACAGGAAAAGGATGAGCAGCACCAGTCCGAAGCCGATGACCAGGGCCGGGCCCACCTTGATCACGTTGTATATCCACCAGTACATGATCACGTTGTATACGATGCCGCCCGCGAAGTGGTAGGCGAAGGCTTGCCGGGTGGACAGCCTGCGCGTGGCGGCGAAGGCGGGGACCAGGACGAAGAAAGCCAGCGGCCCCAGCGGCAGCGGCGGGTAGCAGAACCCCCATAGCGCCAGGGACGCGATGATGGGGCCCAATGCCCGCCAGTCGGGCCGGCGCGGTTTCAAGCGGTGGAGCAGGCGGCGCGGGAGGGCTGCGACCCGGGGCATCAGCCTTTGCCTTGCGGATGCAAAAGCAGCACGTATTCGCCCCGGGGAGAGCGTTCCCGGTACCATTCGCGCAATTCCGCCGCGGACCCGGAACGGAACTCCTCGAACTTCTTGGTCAGCTCGCGGGCCAGCACCAGCGGATGGTCGGGACCGAACACTTCGGCGATCTCTTCCAGGAACTGGCGGACGTTGTGCGGGGAAACGTAAAAGGCCAAGGTGGGCGCATGCTGGTCGTCGGCGCCCCAGCGGGCTTTCAATTCCTCCAGCTTGCGCAGGCGCGCGGCCGACTTCTTGGGCGGGAAGTTCTCGAAGGCGAAGCGATCGGTGGGCAGGCCCGATGCGGTCAAGGCCGCGATCAGGGCGCATGGGCCGGGCACCGGATGCACGCGTATGCCTTCCGCCAGGGCCGCTTTCACCAGGTTGAAGGCGGGATCGGCGATGCCGGGAGTGCCCGCGTCGCAGATGAGGGCCAGCCGTTCGCCCCGCTTGAGCCGATCCAGGAAGGCGGGCGTGCGCTTCTCCTTATTGAAGTCGTTATAGCTTTCCACCGGACGCGCGATGCCGTAGTGCTGCAGCAGGATGCGGGAATGGCGGGTGTCTTCGGCCAGGATCAGGTCCGCCGACTTCAGGATGCGCACGGCGCGGAAGGTCATATCCTCGAGGTTTCCGATGGGCGTGGCCACCAGGTAGAGCCCGGGATCGGGGGCGGAAACCGGATCCGGCTTTTCGTATTCCGGCCCAGGCTCCGTCGTAGGCGTTTCCGTGTCGGCATCCTCTCCGGACGCGTCAGTATCGCGGGACATCGTTGCGAAAGATACTAGAATCCGGGGCGCTTGGCCGCGTCCCGTGCGGCCCGGCGGCTGCGAACTACAGCGAGAAATCGCTTTCCCTGCACGCGGTGCGCGTGGCCTTCCATGTACCGATATCCTTCCCCGCCGGAACGATGGTGGCCACCGTGCCCTTGAACGTCCCGCTCGGCAGGATGTCGATGCGATAGGACAAGGTATCCGCCGCGACGACGGCATTCAGCATGCCTTTAGGCGGATGCATATGCAGATCCATCCGCGCGGTATCCTTCAGGGAGCCGTGCAGGTAATCCCAGCCGGTATACTCCCCGTTGAATCCATCCCAATGGAAAAGCCCCCAATACATGCCGCCGACGGATTCCAGGGCTAGGCGGCCGGCGCCGCTTTTGCCTTGCGAAAGGGCCTGGGCAATGGCGAAACAGGCCCGGGTCGATGTGTCGATAGGCGGCTCGATAATCGTGTCGCAGCCCGTCCGAGAGGCGGCGGCGTTTCCATAGATGCCGCGCGCGTTATCCATCAGGTAGCCGCGCAGAACGGCGCCACTGTCGAGGTAGGCCTTAAACTGTATTTGTCCGCCCCCGATCCCGCCGAAATAAACGGTTCCGCCGGGGTAGACCGTGCCATACGCGGAATCGACGATCCCCGGGCTCCAGGTCACGGTGGCCGTAAGCGAGGAGTCCCGTTGGAATATGCGCAGCTTGCCTTTGAACACGGAATCCGCGCCGGCGGGACCCGGCTTGCCCACCTGCAGGTTATAGCAACCGGCCACATCGGGCAGATAGGTCGTATCGGGCGGCCGGATGCAGGTGGAATCGGCAGGCCAGCCTTCCACCTCCACGCAGATATGCGCGATGCCGCTGCCGCCTTGGCGAAGATAGAGACGCACGTCGTTCACCTGATCGCGCTGGATATAGGCGCTATCGCTGCCTGCGTGGGTGACCACGGTATCGCCGCCGGCCGAATCGATTTTGATCAGACGTCCTTGGAAGAAGCGGATTTTGCCCGCCGGGATGCCCGGCACCAGCACGGGATCGTGCTGACCGGCCGAAAGGATCCACGACTTGCGGATGGGATCCATGCCTTCCCCCGAGATGGTGAGGGCGAACAAGGCCTGTTGGCCCGATCCGCTTCCGCCCAGATATCCTGCAGGCAGGGCCGGCAATTGCAGGCGGGCGGCGCCCGCGCCTACGGTTTCAGGATTGGGCTCTACGGGGAGTTTCTCATCATGATTACAGGCGAACAGGCCTAAGGCGGCCAGGGCGAATCCAATGCAGCGGGACTTTGAAATCACGTTAATCCTCCTGAGGCGATGTGTGGCCCTTCCCGTAACCATGCACGGGAATCCGGGCGATGCCTCTGGAAATAAACAATTTGGAGGGGCCGAAATGTCCGCGCCGGAAATGATTCCGCTCTCTTTCAGGGAGCGGTGTCCCGCGCATACTCCCAAAAGAAGGCCCGAAGGTCAGGCCGTTACTTCCGCTTCTTCTTGAAAAGCTTGTACAGCCGCGTGGATTCCTTCGAGCCCGCCTTCGCGGTCACCTTCAGGAAGTACAAGCCGTTCGCCACTTCGCCGCCGTTGTCGGCATGGCCGTCCCACATGACTTCCTGGTAGCCCACCACGTTCCGCTGGGCCAGGCTCCGCACCGGCCTGCCGGCGCGGGAATAGATCTTCAGATCCACCCTGTCGCAATAGTCGGTCAGACTGTAAACGAAGACGGCGGTATCGGCGAAGGGATTGGGATAGCTTCCCAGGTCCCGGATGGCCAGCTTATCGCCCATGCGGTAGACCAGGGTGCGGGTGGAAACGTTGCCCGAGACATCGTGGGCGGTGATGGTGAGGGAGTCTTGCTCGGCCCGCCGCGCCGGCATAAAGCTCAAGCGGGCCAGGGTGGGGAAGCGGTCGCCGCTTTCGATCAGATGGTTGGCCGAGTCCACCGACTGCCGGCGGCTGGACAAGGTAGGCGGGTGCAGGGACAGGTCCAAGCCTTCCCCGTCCCGCAAGATCACGTCGATGGCCGTGTTGATGGGCACGTAGTCGTCGTCCAATAAAGCCTGCCCCCGTCCGCTGAACTGGATCAGGGGAGGAGTGGCGTCCCGATTAACGAGAAGGGCATAGTCCCCGCCTCGGAAGCCGCGAGCACGGAAACGGCGGGCGAAGACGCCCTGCGAGTCCACGGCGCCCGAAATCCCTTCGGCGCTATCCAGCTTCAACCAGGCCTGGCTTCCCGGAGACCGGTAATGCCAGGCTCCGCCGGCCGGCGGAGCGGCGGAAACCTTGGCGGCCGCGTTTCCGGAAAAGGACAGAACGAAGCCCGCGTCCGCGAAACCGGCCGCTTCGATGCGCCAGGCCGTAACGCCGAGGTTTCCCGGCTGGGGCGCGAGGTGGGTCGGCAGGGAGGTCGCCGCGATGGGCCAGGCGAAAGCGCGGCGCATTTTCGGCAAGTCCGCGGACAAGGTCAGGCAATGGCCGAGGGAATCCAGATGCAAGGTGTCCGATCGCGTAGCGAGCGCGGCGGTAAGCGCCCGGAAGACCGTATCCTGGGAAAGGCCGCCTTGCGCGGCATCGCCTTCCTTGAGCGGTAACAGCAGCGCGCGCAAGCGTTTCCCTCCGGCCATGGAATCGGCCAGAGGGAAAAAAACGGAATCCAAACCGCCCAGGCCCATGGATTCCGCGGACGCAACCGTATCGATGACGGGCGCGGCCCCCTCGGCATCGCGGACCAATGCCATCCGGTAACCCCGGGCGGTCCCATAGCCGCGGTTGTGAACGCGCACCCAAACGCCCAACTCATCCTGGACCGGTAGGCTGAACGCCTGGGCGGGCAGTTCGATCCGGGGCGCCTCGGACAAGGGCAAGGCATAGGTCCGGGAACTGGGATTGGGGATCGGGCCCTCGACCTGGCCCTTATCGTCCAAGCGGTTGATCAGCAGGCGGAACGCGACGTGGAGCTTGGGCCCCGCCAGGTCGGCCGCGGGCACGTCCACCCGCACCTTGGCTTTCGAGAGCAGATGCGACCCGTCCACCGTGGCCAGCGCCACCTGATTGTCTGCGGGAAACAGGGGGGCCGTCTCCCCGCCCACCGCCCAGGAAACCACTCCGCCAGCGAAGCCGACATGGGCATAGGCCGTGGAGAGCCGGGCCCGTATCAGCACCGAATCCCCGGGCGCCGCGTCGGCGGGTTCGATGGCCACGGAATCCAGCAGCCAATCCAGGCTGCTGAAGGGGGCGGAGGCTATGCGGGAGGTCTTATCGTCCCAATAATGCAGGATTACTTTTCCGTTCTGGATGGGGGGGAGGGCCGTAGGAAAGGCATGCTTTCCTTCCAAGGCCGACCCCGCTATCGATCCGGATACCTCGCTTGCGGCGGAATCGTCCAGCGCGATGGTAACCTTCGCGTTACCCGTGGGGATGGCGAGGCCGGAAGCCCTGTAGCCCAGGGCGGTACCGCGGTCCAGGACTTGGGGATCCAAGGACAGGGAACCTTCGCGCCGGGGGAAAGGTACGCCGAAGGCGGGATCCCCGAGCAGGTTGAATTCGGCCAGGATGGGCAGGAAGGCGTCGCCGGTGCGCAACTTGACCATGGTCTCGGCCTGGCCGACGATGGACCCGTTGGTCGCGTAGCCGTTGGATGCCGCCGCCCGTACCACCTCGGAGGAAATGGCTTCGCCCGCCACGCTAGAGATATAACCCGAGGCGCCATAGAAACCCGCCGCCCCGCCCTGGGGCAGGCGCAGCATTTCTTCCCCCAGGGAGCGGGCCGACAAATCCTCGAAGAAACCCGTCAGGCAAGTGATCGAAGCGACCAGCGGGATGGGAAAGGGGCCTTTGAGCTTTCCCTCGTCCAGATCCTTCAATGTCAATACTCCGGCGTCGGACCAGACTGATCCGCCCCCGTGGCCGACGAAGCTCACCAAGGTGAATGCGGAGTCCATTTGGTTGAAGAAATCGGGCAGCGCCTTGCGGTATAAGGGTGAACCCGGGAAAAGGTCGATGCGCGAATACTGGCGATCACTGGCGACGGCCATCTGCTGCAAGAACCGGTTCTGGGCCATGAAGGACGATTCGAAGCCCGAGATGAGGAGGGCTTTGTTGTTCCAATGACCCATCGGCCGTTCCGTTTCGGCCGCCAGGGTCTTGCGAACGATGTCGGAGAGTTGTTCCCGATCCGCGGCGGGGATGCGTCCCACGTAGAGATCGGCGATATCGTCGTCGCCGGAAACCTTGGCGAAGTAATCGTCGTTGGCGGCGATCCCCCAACCGCGGATGTTCACGGGATGGAAGGGAACGATGGTCTTGCCCGTTTTCTCGAAGCCGACGGAGGCATCCCCGATCAGGACCAGGTAGGCGGGAGCCGGCCGGGCCCAATTGGCGTACGCATAGGCTACGAAGCGGCGGATGGCCGCCGGATCCAGGGAACCGTCGCCGAAGGCCTGGTAGATATGGCGGGCGAGGACTACGCGGGTGCGCAGGCCCTGCTTACGGCGAAAAGCGGTGAGCGAATCCAGCGCCGGACCCAGCAATTCGCCCTGGGTGATGACCAGGTAATCCGCCCCCTGATTCTTATCCAGCAGATCATCCAGCGTATCCAGGCTCACCATCGGCCGCTCCCGCTTGGAGGCCGCGCAAGCCAGGTAATCGGCCCGTCCGGGCAAGGTGTCGAGGAAGGTGGCGTTCCAACCCGCGCCCGCGGAAGCCACCAGGAAATTGGTCAGCTTGCGGCCCTGCTTGTCCCACAGGCTCAACTCGGGCTCGGGGAAGCCTTTCAGTTCGAATACCCGCAATCCCGTACTGTCCGGAAAGGCGTTGGCGAAGGCGAGCGAACCGCCGGCCGACACGTAATCGGCGGGGAATTCCAATTCGGCGAAGTTAACATAGGCATCCTGCACGTCCACCAATTGCCCGTCGCCCGTCCTCAGATCGTTAACCTTCTGGATCACCAAGGCGTTCTTGCCCGGCTTCAATATGGAAGCGTCCAGCAGCGGTGAAACCCAGGTGTAGGATTCCTGCCCCTCCCAGATGGCATCATGGTTCACTCCTTCCACCAGGGAGATGTCGCTACCGTTGAGGAGGAACTTGAGATGATGATCCGGGTTGGCGTTGGGATTGTTGGTTATGCCCTTCAGGCTCAAGGTCAGCCGCAAGGTCCCGGACCCCTTCTTGGCGGTTCCCGATCCCGTCGCGGGCGTATAAGGGAGATCCAGGTCCAACTGGGCCTGATCCTTTTCCACCCCCAGGCGCTGCCACATCCAGAAATCCGTCAGCTCGTTCTCCTGCACCCGGGCTCCCAGGTCGATGATCTCTTCGGCCGAGGTGCTGCCGATGCGGAGCACTTCCAGGTCCTTCTCGAGATGCACGCGGGCGGTGAAGGGCGGGGCGGGTTT
>JADMIO011346973.1_pt1 | contig 38018 bp, 32 predicted proteins | sample 8958161 | NCBI WGS metagenome assembly JADMIO01 (sample SAMN16585339, study PRJNA669376) | soil metagenome | isolation source: Crop rotation soil | place: USA: Cullars Rotation, Alabama | collected 2011 | reverse complement strand
GAGCCGCCGTTATGCCCGGCGTCGGTACCTTCAATTTCTCGACCGCCGGTGGCCTGACCGATCCGAAGCTAAGCGGCGTCTTCGGGCCGCTCACCGGCGAATATCAAAGGCTGCAAGCCAATCCATTTTCCACGACCGTGACGCCGGTCGGGGCGAGCGCCGTTTCTTTCTGCGGAGCAGCTTGCTATGCCGAAATCGAATTCAATGTGATTTTCCTGGAAAAAATCGGCGCGACCTATAGCATTTCCAATTCGCAGAATTTGGGTGGCGGGAGTCCGCAGATCAACGGCATCGCGACTTTCGCGCCGGCGCCGGGTGCGCCGGCGGCGAGCCCCTCACCGACCGGCATCGTGTCGTTCGCCGACGCCATCAATGGCGCCGAGGTTGCCAAGACCGGATCCGCAAGCGGCGTCGTAGAAAACGTGCCGAGCGGCATCGCACTCAAGCAAACCGATCTCACAAGCGGCGAGTCGCGGGTCCGCGGAACGGCGACAGTCACCGATATGGGCAGCGTGGCGGGCATCATTTCCTGGGAGCGCTGGACGAACGGTACTTACGCAACCGAGTCCAATCCTTCCATCTCCATTCCGCAGAACGCGGGCATGTCATTCGTCTACGGTATGCCGCTGACTTACGTTTCCCAGCTCAATAATCCATTCTTCACGCCCGGAAATTTTGGCTCGACGGTACAATACAGTCTGATCGGCGCCACCATTCCGACCATCGCCGATGGATCGGTTTCCACTTCGATCGCAAACCCCGCTTTTGTCGGCAGCGGCGGCACCACGACGAGCAAGCTCGGCGTCGACTTCGCCAACATGAAAGTCGGCTTCGATATGTATGTGCAGATCGGCGGCGGATTCGGCCAGAGCATCTATAATTTTGCGACGCCCGGCGGCGCGGCCAATCCTTCCTCTGGTGGAATTGAATTCAATAGTAGCGGCCAGTTTTCGACGTTCGGCCGCACTTTGCCGGTGAGCCTCATCGGCACCGTTACGCCGGGAGCGGGCGTCCCGAGTTGCACCAGCGCGGGCGCTTGCATGGCGGGTGTAAACGGCTTTCTTTCCGGCCCGGACGGCATTTATGCCGGCCTTAATTATTATTTCGGCAACACGACCTCGACGGTGCCGCTCGTGAGCGGCGCCGCGGTGTTCGGCCGCGATATGCCAATCACCCAGGCGGCCGCGTATGCGTTCGCCTATGACGGCGCCAGTCCAAGCTTCAGCCAGGGCGCCGTGGGGAGCGCGAACTCGCAGGTCGTCGGCGGGACGAATTTGGCCGATACGCCCAGCGGTCTCGCGTTGCAAAATTTCTTTATCAATGTCTCGAATAGCAATCTTGGTCCGAATTTTTTCCGCGACACCGCAGTTGTCAAAGAACAGGGCACGCTAGGCGGCGGTTTCAGCGGGACGGGCTCGGCAATCGGCGGCATTCTCGGCTGGGAGCGCTGGACGAATGGAACTATTTCGACCTGCGCCGCCGATTCGTGCAGTTCGGCCGGAAATATTGTCAGCCGCAATCTGAATTTGAATCAGGGACTTCACGTCATCACCGGCGTTCCAGCAACGAACCTGCCGACGAGCGGTACTTACAACTATGCGCTCGCGGGCGCGACCAGCCCAACGGTCGCCAACGGCTCCGTAGCCCCCGGCACGCTGCAGCCCAATAGCACCATGAGCGTGCAATTCGGCGCCAATGCCGGCGTCAGCGCGAATCTCAATGTCGCGATCAATTCCGAAACCTACAACGTCCAGACGACGACGCCGATGCCGCTTAACAATGTGAAGTTCGACTCGGGCGGTTTCACGATTCCGGTGAATTCCGGCGTCCTGTGCCAAAACCCGTGCAAAGGCTCGATCGGCGGTTTCCTCGCCGGTCCCAATGCGGCTGGACTCGGAATCTTCTACCAGATCGGTAATGCGACAACGCCGGCCGTCGCGATCAGCGGTGTCGCCGGTTTCAAGAAGCAATGAGGAGCCAAGCTTGCGCCGCGCAGTCCTGATCCTCCTCGCTTCGATCGCCGTCAATATCGGCGCGATCTTTGGCGTGCATGCGGCGCCGCAAGCCAGCGCGTTCGACGCCGCGACGTTGCGCGATGCGGCGACTTTGCTGCGGGAAAAGCGCGCCTCCGAGGCGCTCGCAAAGCTCGAGCCGCTCGCGGCGAATCTCAAAAACAATGCCGAATTCGAGACGCTTTATGGCGTCGCGCTGACGGATGCGGGCCATCCGCGCGAAGGCGTGTCGGCGCTCCGGCGCGCCCTCGCCGTACAGCCAGACAGTTTCGCCGCTCACGCCCAGCTTGGCCGGGCGCTGGCGGCGGCGGGAGATTTTGCCGCCGCGCGCCAGGAAATCGTTGCGCTTCGCGACCGATCCGATCTTCCGCCGGAAATGCACGAAGTCATGGTACGAAATCTCGAGACCATCGATGACGCGCTCAACCGGCAACGAACCGCCGAAAAGCAACAAAAGCTCGCGCAAGCAGACGCGCCCGCCGGACCCCGCCTGAGCGATAGCGATCGCGCGACGATCCGTGCGGCGGCTGAGCTTGTGCGCGCCAAAAAAGCGGCGAAGGCGCTTGCGACGCTCGATCCGCTCGCCGACCGCCTCGCCGGAAATCCCGACTTCGACTATGTCTATGGCGTCGCCGCGTTCGAATCCGGCCATCCCGCGCAGGCCTCGGTGGCGCTTCGCCGTGCGCTCGCCGCGCGTCCCGACTTCCACCTGGCGCGCGCGGAGCTTGGGCGCGCCTTTGCCGCCATGGGCGATCTCGCCGGCGCCAAGCGCGAATTCCAGACCGTGCGCGAAACCGCGGGCCTACCCGCGCTTGCTCGGGACGCAATGGGACGTGAGGTTCTCGCGATCGATCAGGCGCTGACTCAGAGCGGGGTTGCGCCTTCGCAACCTGGCCCGACGAAACCAGAGACGCCGCAGCCGCGAACCAGAATTTCGGGCTACATCGAGAACTCAATCGGGTACGACAGCAACGTAAATGCGGGGCCAAGCGGAGAGACCTTGATTATTCCCGCTCTTTCTTTCCTGGGGCCCGCATCGATTTCACCGCAGGCGATGCCGAAGAAATCCGGTTTTTACGAGCTTGCCGGCGGCCTCACCATTACCCATGCCGTGGATAATGACACGGCAATTTTTGCCAATGTGGTCGGCAATTGGCATCCGCTCTTCGAGCACGGGGAGTTTCGGACCGCCCTCGCCGGCGGCGAAGCGGGCATCGCACGCCGGTTCGGCGAATTGGGCACAGTTTCGCTCGCAGCGATCGGGCAAACTTTCATGATGGGCGACAGCGCGTTTCGCAATATTTATGGCGCGGCCGCGCAATGGCGCCAGCGTTATGCCGACACCTGGGACGTGAGTTTGTCGGCGAGCTGGCTCGGACTCGAATACCCGACGCTCGATGGCCAGAACACGGATCGATACAGCGCGATCGGTACAATCGCCAGAAAGTGGGAGAAACTGCCGCTCGCGCCCGCCATCTCTGTTGCCGGAACTGTCGGAAAAGAAATCGCGCGCACAGCCGGCATGGATTTCCTCAGCTTCACGCTTCTCGGCGCCCGAATGGGCCTGGAAACGACTTGGGCGCCTTGGCTCGTCGCCTTCGCGCAGGTGAGTTACGAGGATCATCGTTACGATGCTGATTACCCGCTGTTCTTCATGCATCGGCACGACGGCTTGTTCGATGCTTTGGCCGGCGTCGAAATCAAATTGAGCGAGCGTGTCAGCTTGCGGCCGAGCGTGCATTATAGCGAGACGCGCTCGAACGTCGATCTATTCGACCAGAAACGCTGGATTACAGCGATGGCGTTGCGAACGACGTTCTGAGACCGCGACGAATCTGCAATTTTAATCCCACACCACACTGCCTGGTTGAGGGAATAGGATTCAACCCAGGCATACTGTTTGGAAAAATTGCCTTTGAAATCTCGCAAGAATCTCGGGGCGAATGTGGCAAATTCGCTTGCGGAGACAGCAGTACCTTGTTGTTGCGATAATTAATACATTGGGTAACCAAGCTTTTGAGTTTTTCCTTTAAAGGCTGAAAGATCAGACCCCCACTCCGGTACCCTATGTCAAATCGATTTAAGACGGCACGATTCACTTTGCTGATGCAGCGTTGGTGGACTCCTGCCACCATTACCCTCGCAGCGACGATCGCCCTGACATTGACCGCTGATGCCGCGGCCAAGCAGGAGCGGCCCGCGCATTCCACCGAAGCGACGGCGCCGCGCGATCTCGGCGAGCCGATCATGGCCATCGTGTCGATCAAGTCGCAGCAGGTTACGCTTTATGACGCCGACGGCTGGATTTATCGCGCGCCGGTATCGACCGGCACGAAGGGACGCGAAACGCCCGCCGGCATCTTCGCCGTCATCGAAAAAGAAAAAGAACACTACTCGACAATGTATGACGACGCCTCGATGCCGCATATGCAGCGCATCACCTGGAACGGCATCGCGCTGCACGGCGGTCCGTTGCCGGGATATGCCGCCTCGCACGGCTGCATACGAATGCCGTTTGGTTTCGCGGAGCGGCTGTTCGACAAAACGCGCATCGGAATGCGGGTAATTATTTCGCCGGACGACGCCGAGCCGGTCGAATTCTCGCATCCGTCCCTGTTCCAGCCGAACCAGGCGGCACTTGCGGCTGCGCCCACCAAGGCGGAAGCGCTCGTTCGCGAAGCGACGGAAGCCGCAAAGCTTGCGGACGAAGCGAAAAAAGCCGCCGCGAAAGCGCCGCGCGAAATGGCGGCGCTGAATTCTGCATTGCGCAAGATCGAATCGCACAAGAAGAGCGCCGAGGCCGAGCTCGCGTCCGCCGACAAGGCGCTCACAGCGGCGGATCAAGCCAGGGCCAAGGCCGAGGATTTCAAACCGAAAACCGCCGCGAAAGCTGCGGAGCTCGCGGCGCAACTTGATGCCGCCAAGGCCGACGCGAAACCGAAGCTCGACACGCTCGCTGCAACAAAGGAATCAGCCGGCAAGGACCGCGAAGGGAAGAAAATCGCCGCGGCGGCGGCGCGGGAAACAAGATCGCTCCTCGCGCACTTGGAAAAACTGGAAAAGCTCAAGAAAAGCGCCGAAGCCCAACTTGTGGAGGCAGACAAAACAATCGCCAGCGCGGACCAGGCCAAGGCACGAGCCGAGGATCGCAGACAGAAAGCCGCCGCGAAAGCCGCGGATCTCGCCGCGCAACTCGAAGCCGCCAAAGCCGAAACACAGCCGAAGCTCGACGCGCTCGCCGCGACAAAAGACGCCTCAAAAGCGGCGGAGAAAAAGAGAGCCGAAACGGCGCGAGCTGCGACCAACGCAAAGCTCGCGTTGGAGCCGGTATCGATCTACATCAGCCGCGCGACGAAGAAACTTTACGTCCGGCGCAACACGCACAAACCGGCGCCAGATGGCGGCGGCGAAGTGTTCGACACCAGCATCGAGGTCCCCGTCACCATCAAAGACCCCGACAAGCGGATCGGAACGCACGTCTTCACGGCGATGGCCAAGCGCGGCTTGGGTCTGCGCTGGTCGGCGGTTTCGATCGAAAACGAAGACGGCCCGAAGAGCGCGCTTGATCGCGTGACAATTCCGCAAGAAGTGCTCGATCGCATCGCGCCGACCGCCTTGCCACGCTCCTCGATCGTCATTTCGGACGAGCCGCTGAGCCGCGAGACTAATTATCGCACCGAGTTCGTCGTAGTGCTGAGCGATCAGCCGCAAGGCGGCTTCATCACGCGCAAGCCGACGCCCAAAGACCCTGTGGCGGATTTTCGAGGCGATGGTTTCTTCGGCTTTTTATTTGGGCAACCCCCAGCTGACCATTCGCGCACGCGCGGCCGCTATTCTCCGCTAGGGCGACGAGATGGATGGTGAGACACGTCCGCCGCACTGCCTGTTTGACCCCCCTTTTGTCACGACAGTCGATCGCTTGATCGAAATCCGATGCCATAAATTTCATGCAGATGGTCACTTCGTTAACGCAAGCTCACCATTCACTCAAATTGAGATGCCTTCGGTAACATCGATCCGTCATGTAAATATCATATAAGCACAACAAGAGGGGTGCATCGGTTTCCGCAACTGAAATTACTAGCGGCAACCTGTGAAACACGAACCGATCGTCCGGCGCTACCGAAGCCTCTTCATTTCTGACATCCATCTCGGAACGCGCGGATCGCAGGCCGAAAAATTTCTCGATTTCCTTCGCCTCCACGGCGCCGGAACGATCTACCTCGTCGGCGACATCGTCGACGGATGGGCGCTGCGATCGAGCTGGCACTGGCCGCAGGCGCATAACGATGTCGTCCAGAAACTCTTGCGGAAAACGCGCAAGGGAACGCGTCTTATCTACATTCCCGGCAATCACGACGAATTCCTGCGCGATTACTACGGCTCGCATTTCGGCGGTGTCGAGGTCGTCGAAGATACGATTCACGTGTCGGCCGACGGCCGTCGCTTTCTCGTCACGCATGGTGATCTGTTCGACATCGTCATCAAGCATGCGCGCTGGGTCGCGCATCTTGGCGACCGGGCCTACGATTTCGCGATCTTCGCGAACACGCTGTTCAACCGTGTGCGGCGTCTTTTCGGCCTCCCCTACTGGTCGCTGTCGAAATGGGCGAAGCTGAAAGTCAAAAACGCGGTGAACTTCATCGGCGATTTCGAGGAAGTCCTGATCCGCGAAGCGCGCCGCCACGATGTCGACGGCGTGATCTGCGGGCATATTCATCACGCCGCGATCCGCAAGGAGCCCGGCTTCATCTACATGAACTGCGGCGACTGGGTGGAAAGCTGCACCGCCCTCGCCGAACACGAAGACGGCCGCTTCGAAATCATCACATGGACCGAGATTCGAGCCCCGGAAGAAATCCTGGCCGCACGAGAAATCCAGGCCGCTTGATGCGCATTCTCGTTGCGACCGATGCTTGGCATCCGCAGATCAACGGCGTCGTGCGCACGCTGACGGCGACCGCCGCACATGCGCGGAAGCTCGGCGCCGAACTTCTGTTTTTGACGCCGCAGGATTTTCCGCGCTTGCCGCTGCCGAATTATCCGGAGATCCACGTGGCGCTGCCCCTTACCGGCGTACGCCGGCGAATTAGAGAGGCGGCGCCGGACGCGATTCACATCGCAACCGAAGGGCCGGTCGGCCTCGCCGCGCGCCGCTACTGCCGCCGGCATCGCATCCAATTCACCACAAGTTTCCATACAGCTTTCCCGGCCTATATCGCGGCGCGAAGTCCAATTCCGGAAGCGTGGGTGTGGCGTTATCTGCGCTGGTTTCACTCGGAGAGCGACCGCATCATGGTTGCCTCCTCGGCGCTCGCGGACGAGCTGAAGAGCCGCGGTTTTGAACGCATCGTGCGGTGGCAGCGCGGCGTCGAGACGGAACTGTTCAAACCCGACCCCGATGCTCTGCTCGATTTGCCGCGTCCGATTTTTCTGAATGTGGGCAGGGTCGCTGTCGAGAAGAATCTTGAAGCGTTCCTCGCGCTCGATCTGCCGGGGACGAAAGTCGTCGTGGGCGATGGGCCCGCGCGCGCGTCGCTTGAAAAGAAATATCCGGAGGCCGTTTTCACCGGGATCAAGGAAGGCCGGGAACTCGCGCAGATCTACGCTGCGGCGGATGTATTCGTCTTCCCGAGCCGCACGGACACTTTCGGCCTTGTTCTTCTGGAAGCGCTTGCGAGCGGTCTTCCCGTCGCCGCTCTGCCGGTTGCGAGCGTGCAGGCGGTCATGGGCTCGGCGCCCGTTTGCGCGCTCGACGAAAATCTGCGTGCGGCCTGCCTGCAGGCGCTTCGCCTCTCGCGCACCGCCTGCCGCGAATTCGCTCAAACCTGGAGCTGGGAGAACTGTACGCGGCACTTCATCCGCCACGCCGCCTGGCTCTCTCCTTACGAGCCGGGCCACTCGTTCGAATTCGAGCCAAGAACCCTTCCCGGCTAAGTCGGAGCGCATACCATGAGCAGCGATCTTGCCCTTGAGACAGTTGAAACGGCCTATGCCCGCTGGGCGCCGGTTTACGACGCTTTTTGCGGGCCGTTCTTTCTCACCGGCCGGCGCGCGGCAGCGGCGGCGGCGCGCAGCGCGGGCCGGAAAATTCTCGAAATCGGCGTCGGCACCGGGCTCTCGTTCGACGATTACGGCCCCGAAAACGAAGTCACCGGCATCGACATTTCCGCGCCGATGATCGCGAAGGCGCTGAAACGGCTGGAAACCGGCGAATGCCGCCATGTCAAAAGCGTGAGATTGATGGACGCGCATGCGCTCGATTTCCCCGACGAAGCTTTCGACTGCGTCGTCGCGCAATTCGTCATCACGCTCGTCGCCGATCCCGAACGCGTGCTTTCCGAATGCGCGCGCGTGGTGAAGCCGGGCGGAGAGATCATTCTTGTCAATCACTTCTATTCGGAGAAAGGCATTCTCGCCGCGATCGAGCGGTGGTCGGCGCGCTATGTGCAACCGGCCGGCCTGCGCCCGAATTTTCCATTCGCACGGCTCGTCGAGTGGGCCGGCGCGCATGGCGAGATCCGGCTTGTGGAGCGGACCGTCATCGAACCGTTGCGTTTCTTCACGCTCGCGCGTTTCCGGCGCGAACGCGAGCTTGCGACAAATTCGTGACGGCTCCGCGAGCGCCTTCATATTCCTGTTGCCTGCCGGTGTTTTTTGTTCCGGCGAAAGATTCGCCGATGAGGGCAGCATGACGTTCGTCGAAAGCTGGCAAACCGCTTCTACCCGCTTGTTCCGCCCGATCGACCCGAATAGCGGAATCGCCAAGGTGATGCCGGCGCTGTTCGCCTATAGCGGCATCCGCATCCCCGACAATCCGCCGCTCATTAAGGAAGAAGTGCTCGGCCGGATCGGCTCGCTGGAAATTCGCCTCGCCTCGAAAGCAAAGCACGTTCGCTCGGCGCAAAAGCTCCGTTACAACGTTTTCTACGACGAGATGGCGGCGAGTCCTAATCCCGTCACGTACCTCTCGAAACGCGACATCGATTTGTACGACGCGATCTGCGATCACCTGATGGTGGTGGATTTATCGCTCCCCGCCGGAAAATCGAACGTCGTAGGCACTTATCGTTTGCTGCGGCAGAGCGTCGCCAAAGCGCGCGGCGGTTTTTACACCGAGCGCGAGTTCGATCTCGGCGAGCTTCTTGCGCGGCACGACACGTTGAAATTTCTGGAACTCGGCCGCTCTTGCGTCCTTCCCGCCTATCGCGACAAGCGCACCGTCGAGCTTCTCTGGCACGGCATCTGGACTTATGTCGTGCGGCACAAGATCGACGCCATGATCGGCTGCGCGAGCTTCGAAGGAACGAACCCCGATAAATTGGCGCTGCCGCTTTCGTTCCTGCACCATCACGTTGGCGCGCCCGAAGAGTGGCGCATACAGGCGCGCGCGAGCCGGTATGTCGAGATGAACCGGATGCACAAGAAATCGATCGATATCAAAGCCGCGATGCGAGCGCTGCCGCCGTTGATCAAGGGTTACCTCCGGATCGGCGCTTTTGTCGGGCGTGGCGCCGTCATCGACCGGCAATTCGGCACCACGGACGTGTTCATTGGCCTTCCGGTCGCGTCGATCAATCCACGCTATCTCAATCACTTCGGTCCGGGTGCCGAGCGCCACGCGGCTTAAGGATATTGCGCATGCGCGCGCCGCGTCAGCGCGCGTACTTCTTCTTCCAGCTCTTTTGCGACTTGCTTCCGGTCGGATTGTCCGGAATAGGCGATCGACTCGCCCCAGCTCAAAACTGCTTGCAAGCGGGGCATTTTGAGCACGCGCGAAAAATGCGGAACGAGATCCATGTCGCCGTACCAGGGCACAATTTCGCTCGATTCACCGGCATAAGTCACCGAGAGTGGCTGGATAAAGATTCTCCCCGCCGGCAACCGCGCGCATGCTTCCGTTGCCGCTCCGATCAACGCCGAACGGAACGGCAGAACATCCTTGCCGTCGCTCGACGTTCCCTCGGCAAATAGCACGATAGCCTCGCCGACGAGCAACCGCGACGCGATCTCGCCATTGGCAGCGGCGCTTTTCTGCCGCCGCGTGCGATCGATGAAGACGGAGCGCTGCAATTTCGCGAGCCAGCCGAAAACCGGCCAGCTTTTCACTTCTTCCTTCGCGACGAAGGAAACCGGCAATGCCGTGCTGATCAGCGAAATGTCGAGCCAGGAAACGTGATTGGCGACGATCAAAAGCGGTCGCGCGGCGGCCGGGACGCCTTCGCTAGCAATCTGCAAATTGAGAATTCGCCGGCCTGTCCGGTGATAGACGAGCGGTATCCGGCGCGCGAGTTTTGGCAACCCGGCAACTGCAACGAGTTGCAAGGGGAACAATGCCGTCGTCAATAGAGCAAGCGCGGCGAGACGCCACGCCAACCGAAAAAATGAACCGACGCGAATTCGCACGGACGTCACCGGAAATGTTTGCACGCATAGAGAAAATTTCTTTTGTTACATCCGTGTGACAAAAATCTCGCGCTGCGGAATTCTTCCCGCTTGATTGTGACAGGGATAGCCGCTCCAATTTCGCGGCTTTCCATCGCAAATGTCCTTTCCGCCAGCTTCGCGGCGTTATGGCGCGGGAAAAGGATTGCCTCCGGAACGCGAAGAATGGGCCAGAACGCCGAAACAATCCGGATCAAATTCGAACTTGCCGCCGATCAGGCCGACCGGCTGCATGCGCTTTTGACGCAAGGCGGGCAGCTCGCGGAACCGCCGCATTTCGAGACGCGCAAGGCGGTTTATTACGACAGCAAGGATCACGGGCTGCGCGGCGGCGGTTATTCGCTGCGCGCGCTTGCCGATGCGCAACTGCTGCAGCTTGTCGCGGACGCGAACGGTGCGGCCTACCGCTACTTCGAAACGATCTCGTGGCAGCGGCCTTATGAGCCGCAAACGGCGGCACCGCCAGAAATCTCGCCGGAGCTTTTGCCCGAAGATTTGCGCGAAGCGATCGGCAAGACGCTTCGGCCGATCTTCAGGGTCGAAGCCGAGCACAGGAAATACGCGCTTGCCTGCGGCAAATCGGAGATCGCGGCGGTGATCGCGGAAGGCGCCGTGCAAACGGAAGATCGGTCGGCGAGTTTCAGCGAGGTGCAATTCTGGCTCCATGCCGGGGACGCCGCGGATTTTTTCTCTTTCATTTTCGGCGTTGACGAGACGATCCCGCTTCGCCTCGGATCGAAGACGGAAGCCTCGCGCGGCTATGCGCTGCTCGATAACGGCGACAAGAAAGCGATCAAGCGCAAGACCGTGAAACTTGCGCGCGGAATGCCCTCTTCGGCCGCGTTCCGCATCCTCGCCCATGAATGCCTGCATCAGGCAGTGGCGAACGAGCCGGCCATGAGCGGCGGCGATGCAGAAGCGCTGCATCAAGTGCGGATCGGGCTTAGGCGGCTGAAGACAGCGCTTTCGCTGTTTTCAGGGCTCTGCACCGACACGCAGACGCAAACGATCAAGGCTGAAATTCGCTGGTTCGCCGAGCTTCTCGGCCCCGCGCGCGATCTCGACGTGTTTCTCTCGGAAGTGATGCTTCCCTTGCGCGAGCAATACCGGGACGAACCGGGACTTGTGAGTCTCCAACGCACTTACAGCGCGCAGCGCACGAAGCTTTACGACCGCATCTCGCAGGCGGCGAATTCCGTGCGCTTCCGCTCGCTCGTATTGGAAACGGCCGCGTGGATCGAGACCGGCCGTTGGGCGGTAACGCAAAGCGAGCAGGCCGTCGTCGTCCGCGACCGGCCGATCGAGGATTTCGCCGAGGAAGAATTGACCCGCCGGCGCAAGAAGGTGAAGAAAAAAGGCGACGGCATCGCGGCGCTCTCGCCCGACGAGCGCCACGCGCTCAGGCTGCATGTGAAAAAGCTCCGTTACGCCGCGGAGTTTTTCCAGAGTCTCTTTCCCGGCAAAAAGAAGAGCAAACGCGCTTTTCTCACGAGCCTGAAAAATCTACAGACCGCGCTTGGCGATGTGAATGACATCGCCGTCCGCACCGGGTTGAAGGCAGAAATCATTACCGAGAAGAAAACGCGCGCCGACGTGCAGAAGCTGCAACATCGCGCCTTTGCAGCCGGCCTTATCATCGGCCACCAGCGCGCGCAGATCGAATCGATCGTGAAGACGGCCGAGCGCGCCTACAAGGATTTTGTTGACGCAAAACCGTTCTGGTCCGAGCCGAAAAAACCCGCCTCCGAAGCGCCCGAGAGATCCCGCACGCCGGACCTTTTCGACGCGGTCGCGTAAGTTTCGGGCTAGCTGCCGGAAATAATAACGTCGTGCTTGTAGCCCATCTGCTTGCCGAGCTGCTTTAGCCGCGTCTTGAGACGGGGGCCGGCAAGCGGCGCAAGATCGCGCGGCAAGCGAAGCACGAGATCGTCGCCTTCCACTTTGACGGGGCTGCGCGCGAGCACGCCCGGCGCGGAGGCTGAAATCAGATAGGCAACGCGCATCGCGACGCCCAAAGTGCGCGCGCGTTCGATCTGCCGCTTGGAAAGGAGTTTCTCCAACCCAAGCGGTGGCTCGTCCTTCAGCCCCGCGTAGCGATAAAAAACCGAAAGCGCGAGGAAAGCGCGCTCAGCGTGATTGACGCCGACGAAGCCGGAATTTGCGATCAAAAGCGCCGCCTGTTCGCCGCCGTGATCGGGATGCGCCCGCCAGCCGATGTCGGCGAGGAGACACCCGACGCGCCGCAAGCGGCGCTCGTCCTCCGTCTCGTCGAGATCGGAAGACGCAACGAAGCGATCCATCCATTCGATCAATTCCGCGGCGTAAGCGGGCGCGCGCGAATTTGCCGCATTCAGCGATTCCGCCATGCTGAACAAGGGATCGTGCGATTTTTCGGCGGCCGGCAGCTTTTCGTACAACAACCCCTCGCGGATGCCGAGCTCGGAGATTACGATTTCGCTCGGCTTTCCGATCTTGATGATTTCGCGCAGCACCAGCGCGCCGAACGGCAGATGCGGCCGCCGCGAAGACGAAACAACGTCGATCGAAGGAAGCGCGTCGATATCGGCGCGCTGAACGCTGTCGGCGAACTCCGCCATCGCGTCTGCCGGCACGCTGTAGGCGTGCAAGATCTTCAGCGGGTAGCCGGTTTGAAATATATGGAGCGTTGCAAGCGCGCGCCAGGTGCCGCCCGCCGCGAAGAAGGTGCGCCCTTTCAAACCAAGAAGTGTCGGATTGTCCTCGAGCGTTTCGCGCACGATGGATTTTGCCTTGTCGACCGAGCCGCGCGCGGCTTCCGAGAGCGACAGGCCGCCGAGCGGCAATGTAATGCCGTCTTTCGAACGCGCGCCGAATACGTCGATGAGCTCCAACGAGCCGCCGCCGAGATCGCCGACAATGCCGTCGGGCTCGCGAAAACCGCAGATCACGCCCTCGGCGGCAAGCCGCGCCTCCTCGTCGCCGGAAAGAATGCGGACGCTGCCCTGCCAGACGGTTTCGACGCGGCGGATGAAGCTCGCGCCATTTTCGGCGTCGCGCACGGCGGCGGTTGCGATCACGTCGGCGCTCGTGAGCCCCCAGCCGCTGCAAATCGCACGAAAACGCTTCATCGCCGCGAGCGCCTCGGCGATCGCGTCGTCGGCGAGCCGCGTCGTACTGACGATCTCGCGACCGAGGCCGCAAGTTTCTTTTTCGTTGAAGATCGGCAGCGGGTTGCGGTTGAGACCGTCATAGATCACGAGCCGCACGGTGTTCGAGCCAATGTCGATCACCGCGACGGGTTTCTTTTCGGCGGACGAAATAGCTTCGCTCATGCGGCTGCGCGATTTAGGCGCGCTCGCGGCGGGGGATAAGGCTCTGCGGGGAAGAAGCTTGGAGAGATTTTCCACGGCCGGAGAGACTCGGGTTCGTCATGAAATAGTTATGGGCGTTGAACGAATCTTCGCCCTCGTTGCGCAAGATGCGCTCCCAGCGCGCGTCGGGCAATAGGCGGAAGCTCTGCTCGTTGTCCTTGAGGTTCGCCGCCATGATCTGATCGAGCACTTGCCTGTGGACTGTCACATTCGAGATCGGGCAGAGAACCTCGACACGCCGGTCGAGATTGCGCGGCATCAAGTCGGCGGAAGAAATGTATACCGCCGCCTTCTCGTGCGGCAGACCGTGGCCATTGCCGAAACAATAAATGCGGCTGTGCTCGAGAAAGCGCCCAACGATCGATTTCACGCGGATATTGTCGGAAAGCCCCGGCACGCCGGGACGCAGGCAGCAGATGCCGCGCACGATGAGATCGATCTCGACGCCGGCGCGGCTCGCATCATACAGCGCGTCGATGATCTGCGGGTCGACGAGCGAATTCATCTTCGCCCAGATCGCGGCGGGACGCCCTGCCCTGGCGTGCGCGATCTCTTCCTGAATGTGCGAGAGTAGCCGCTGGCGAATGCCGACCGGCGAGATCGCGAGGCGGTCGAGCTTGATCGGCTCGCCATAGCCGGTGATGAAATTGAAGATGCGCGCGACGTCGTAAGCGATCGCGGCATCGGAGGTGAAGAATGAAAGATCCGTGTAGATACGCGCGGTGATCGGATGATAGTTGCCGGTGCCGACATGCACGTAATTCATGAAGGTCTGGCCTTCGCGGCGGACGACGAGCGAGAGCTTGCCGTGGGTCTTGAGTTCAAGAAAGCCGAAGACGACCTGCACGCCCGCGCGCTCTAAATTGCGCGCCCAGCGGATATTGGCTTCCTCGTCGAAGCGCGCTTTCAGCTCCACAAGCGCCGTGACCGATTTTCCCGCTTCGGCAGCTTCGGCGAGCGCCTGCACGATCGGGCTTTCAGAGGACGTGCGATAGAGCGTCTGCTTGATCGAGATCACGTCCGGATCGCGCGCGGCTTGCGTCAAAAACTGCACGACGACGTCGAACGACTCGTAGGGATGATGGATGACGATGTCCTTCTGGCGGATCGCCGCGAAACAATCGCCGTTCTGCTCGCGCACGCGCTCGGGAAAGCGCGGCTCGTGCGGCTTGAAGCGAAGATCGGGACGATCGATGCCGACGAGCTGCGAGAGATCGCCGAGCGCGAGCGTTCCCTCGACACGCGCCGCATCCTTCAGTGGAAAGCCCAGCGAATGCGCGACAAAAGCCTGCAGGCCGTCGGACATGCCCGCCTCGAATTCGAGCCGGATGACCGAGCCGCGGCGGCGACGCTTCAGCGCCGTCTCGAAAAGCTGCACGAGGTCTTCGGCTTCTTCCTCGACGAGGAGATCGCCATCACGGATGACGCGAAAGGCGCCTCTCGCGATCACATCGTAACCCGGAAAGAGCTGATCGACGAAAATGCCGATCAATGTTTCCAGGAGGAGAAAACGCGTCGTGCCGTTCGTCTTCGGCAACTGAATCAGCCGCTCGATCTGCGCGGGCACGCGGATCAGGGCGTTCATGCTTTTGCCGTCGCTCTTGCGGACGAGTTCGAGCGCGAGCGAGAAACTCTTGTTCGGGATAAAAGGAAATGGATGCGCCGGATCGATCGAGAACGGCGTAATCACCGGAAAGATGTGGCGGATGAAATGATCGGCGAGCCAGACCTGCTCTTCGGTGCGCAGATCGTCGGCCGAAACGATCTCGATTTTTTCCGCCGCGAGCTCGCTTTCCAGATCGCGCCAGCGCGTCTGCAACTCTGCCGACAGTTCGGCGGCTTCAGCGCGCACGACTTCGAGTTGCTTCTTCGGGGTCAAACCGTCGGGACTCAGTTGCCCATCGGTTCCCTTCGCTTGCGCCGCGAGGCCCGCGACCCGCACCATGAAGAATTCGTCGAAATTTCCGGCCGAGATCGAAAGAAAACGCAGCCGTTCCAGCAATGGATGTTTTCGGTTGGCCGACTCTTCCAGCACGCGCCGGTTGAACTGCAGCCAGGAAAGTTCGCGATTGATGAAGCGGGATGGGTCTCCGGCCGCCGATACCGGCGCCGGACGCACAGGTTCCATCTCGAGAAGTGCGAGACCGGCAACGCTGGTGCCGCCGGCTGCCTCACCGTCGCTAAATTCCATTTTCGCCATCGGGTAATCCCGGGGCGATCATGGGAGACATATGTTACAACCGAATGACACCGGTAGATTAGTATTGTACCAGTCCCACGCGCGTCCAACCGGCTTCGGCCCTCGGCTCAATGCGCGTAATGCTCAGCAGCCTCCTCTCTTCATGTTTCAGATTTCGATGGCCGGCGTCTGTTCGGGCGAGCGCCAGACGTATCGTCCCAGAACCGCTCGCGTCGCGAACTGGGTGTCGCGGGCATTTCACATCCATTTGGGAGTCTTTGCCAGAGACTCGACTGCCTGGTTGGCGTACCAGTGTGGCCTAACCGGTCTCTGACAAAATTCCCTGCTATCAGGGAAATTAACAGCGAAATTCCACGATTGACGTGCGGAAGAGTCTGAGAAAGCCCTTTTCCTCGGGGTTATCTGTATTTTTATGGAGCAAACCCGCGAGGGCCAGCAGGGAATTTTTATTTGCTAACAGTGAAGTCGGTGTAGCATTACAGCGAACCCGGGAGGGCTCGAACCTCCAACCAGACCGTTATGAGCGAGAGCAAGAGGAAGAAGCCTAAAAGTAAATGAGTAAAATCAGCGAAATTCGTGACGTTTGAACGCGGTCGATCACGTTTATTGCCGTCGTTTCATTGGCGAAACATTGGCGGTAAACCCGGTAAGCCATCTACCTTGAAGCACACCGTTACAACGCTCTGCAGATGGCCCCTACTCACCGAATGGGTGCGATTACAACCTCTCCGTCTTCTTTAACAAATTTTCCAATGTTCGGATTCGGCAGGATCCCTAAGACGGCCTCCGAGGGCCGGCATAAGCGTGCGCCTTTCGCGACCCTGTCGCCCCAGCGTGTGATTTCCTTTGTCATCTTACCGAAAAAGCTTTGTCCAATCAGCAGTAAGCAAGCTAAATTCCGACTCGTGATGAAATTCGACTTTCGGGATGAGTTTCAAATTCGTTGCGAAACTATACTTTCGCAATCAGTCGGTGGGGCGAAAACGTACTAGGAGTCTCGTGGTCAAACCCAAACGGGAGTCTCGTGTTAGTGGTCCAGAGACTTTCAGCATAATTTAGCCCCTTTCGACCCGATATGCCACTACAGAGACTCTGAGCGTCACGAATTGCGCCGTGTCGCGGGCTTTTCGCATCAATTTGGGAGTCTCTACCAGAGACCGCACTGCCTGGTTGACCTGAGAGGATTCGAACTTCCACATTCCCGATAATTAAATTAGCTTTGAAATCACGGAGGAATTTCGAACTATTCTGGCCAAACGGTGCGACAGAGACTCCAGCACCTTTCAGCTGCTTGACTTAGAGTATGCAACTCGCGGCTATAAGAATCTCAATGAGCCCTTTTTCTCCAGTCTTAAATTAGGCCTAGCGGGCTATCGTGGTGTATGTAAATTTTTTTCCTGTGAGGCGTAACCCGCGAGAAAATCGGCCGCGGCCTTGCTTCCCGCCGAGAAGGCCTTGACGGCTTCAGCATGCAGCACTTCGAGAGATTCTTCCTTGTATTTCAGATATTCGGTCGAAGTCAGAATCTCGGCCGTGCGTGGCCGAGGCAGATCGATCTCCATCGTATGCTTAATGTGCCCGGGCCGATTGCTCATGATCAGAACGCGATCGGCGAGAAAGATCGCTTCGTCAATTTCGGAAGTGACAAATAGCACCGTCTGCTTCCGCTCCTCGTAAAGCCGCAGAAAATACTCTTGCATTAAATCCCGGGTCATTGCATCGAGACCGCGAAACGGCTCGTCTAGCATCATGATCTTCGGATTGGCGATCATGGCGCGCGCAAGCTCAGCCCGGCGCTGCATGCCGCCTGACAGCTGGTTCGGATACTTGTCCTTGAATTCGGTGAGGCCAACCTTCTCGAGAAGGAGCATCGCGTCGGCATGGATTTCGGCTTTCGAGCGTTTGCGCATCACCGTCGGGCCATAGACGATATTTTCGTAAGTCGTCATCCATTGAAACAGCGCCGACTCCTGAAACACAACGAGACGATCCGCCCCCGGCCCGTGCACCGGCGCGCCGAGCACGCGAACTTCGCCGCTATCGACGTTTTCATAACCCGCAAGGATGTTGACGAGTGTGCTCTTTCCGCAGCCGGAGGGGCCAATCAGAACCGTCAGACGTCCCTCTTCCAGCGCAAACGAGCATTGATCCAGCACGAGCTGGCGGAGCGGCCCGAGGCTGAAGCTCTTGCTGATCTTCTCGACGGTAAGGAGCGTGTTGCGGTCAGGCATGATCAGAATTGCCGCTCCCAGGGTGTCGCCCGCTTGCCGATGAAACGGATAAGCCCGCTCGAAAGATAACCTGCGATTCCGATACTGATCATTCCGACGATGATCTGCGGATAGTTGCCACCCACATAGGATGCCCAGGTGAAATAACCGAGCCCAGATTTGCCCGCGATCATTTCGGCGGCGACCACGACTTCCCACGTAATTCCCATGCCGACCGCCATGCCGGTAAAAATACTGGGCAGCGTTGCGGGAAGAACGATCTTCCAGAAAATGTCGCTCTTTCGCGAGCCGAACGATGCCGCAGCACGAAGCATGCGCTCATCGATATTGCGCGCGCCGCCCAGCACATTCAGAACGACCGTGAAAAACGCTCCGAGAAAAATGACGAACGCGATGCTGAGTTCGGTCGTCGGCCAGAAGATGATCGCGGTCGGAACCCAAGCAAGGGGCGGAATCGGCCGCAAGACTTCCAGCGGCGAAAACATGAAGTTATAGAAATTCTTGTTCATCGCCATCGCGAGGCCCAGCGGAATGCCAATGACCTGAGCAGCTACAAATCCTTGCAGAACCCGCCAATAGCTCGCCACCCAATCCTTCCAGAATTTTCCATCGCTGATCATCTTGTTGAGCGAAGCGATGACTTCAGTGGGAGCCGGCACGGAAGCAAAAAATGTAAAATGCAGACGGCTTCCGACCTCCCAGAGAATTAACAGACTGGCGATCGAAATTACGCCGCGAAGCAGCGTTCGATTGAAAATGGTCTTTGATAACTTTGTTGCTTTGGAACTTGCCATGGATTTTTCCGGTTAAGCAAATTCGCGTTCGCCGGCGACGAATGCTTTCGTCGCCTCTTCCCGAACAGCCGCGAATATTTCCGCTTTCAGTTCCAGATAACGCTTCGACGCCCGCACATGAAATGAGCGCGGGCGCGGAAAATCGACCTTCAGCGAATATTTGATACGCCCGGGGCGCGTCGTCATCACAAGAATACGATCAGCGAGGAACAGCGCCTCTTCAAGGTCGTGCGTAATGAAAAAGACCGTTTTCCGAATGCGGTCGAATGCCTGCAGAAGGAATTCCTGCGCGACTCCCTTCGTGAGCGCATCCATCGCACGGAACGGCTCGTCAAGCAGCAGAACCTTCGGATCGTTGATCAAAGCGCGCGCAATTTCCACGCGGCGGCGCATGCCTGACGAGAGTTCATTCGGATAACGACTCGCGATGTCCGGCAAGCCAAGCTCGGTCAAAAGTTTCTGCGCCGCTTGGTTCGCCTCGCGCGCCGTCGCTTTGCCCTGCACCACAGGGCCGAACGCGACGTTGTCGAGAATGGTGCTCCATGGGAAAAGGCCACCATTCTGGAACACGACAATTCGCTCGGAACCCGGCGGCGCCGTGTAAGTTGGGGTGCAGATCGGCTTTCCGTCGAGAAGAACTTCGCCGTGCGTAATGTCGTGAAAGCCCGCGATCGCGTTCAGCAGTGTGGTCTTGCCGCAGCCGGATGGGCCGACAATCACGCAAAACTCGCCCGGCTCAATATCGATCGAGCAGTTATCGACGGCGAGCACATTTACGCCGTCCGGATCGTAGATCTTGCTGACGTTGCGAATTATCAGCGCGCCTTCGCTCGCAAGATTCGTCGATTGTTTTTCGATTTCCATGCTCATCACGCGAGCTCTCGGCTGGTCCATCGCATGAGCATGTTTCCGACTATGCGAATAACGGCACTGAAAATGTAACCGATGATGCCAAGCGTGATCATCGCAATGATGATGACCTGGAATTGGACCAGAACGTAAGAATCCCAGATCAGGAAGCCGAGGCCATATTCGCCCGAAAGCATTTCTGCCGCGACCAGCGAAAACCACCCCACTCCGACACCGATCTGAAGTCCGGTGAAAATGAAAGGTAACGCGCCCGGCAGAACGACCCGAAAAAAGATGTGGCGGGGTTTTGCACCGAGACAGCGCGCCGCGCGAAAATATACCTCGTCAATGGATTCCACGCCCAGCATCGTGTTCAGCACGGTTGCATAAAAGGCCGCGAGAAATGTGAGAAAGATGATCGGCGCCTCGCGGCTGGCGATACCCGTGAATAGCAAGATCGCGATCGGCACCCATGCCAGAACGGGAATCGGTCGGATAATTTCTAGAATCGGAAAGGTGTAGTCGCGAAACACCTTCCGCCAGCCCATGAAAAGCCCGAGCGGAACGCCCAAAATCGTTGCCCAGAAAAATGCCTGCGCGACGCGCCACACGCTCCAGAAGATGTGCATGTAATATTCGGGCGTATAGATCGAGATGCCGTAGGTCGGCGTGCGCGAAGTAAACTCCTTCCACACCGAAATAGGTCCCGGCAGTTTATTGAAGCGCGGGATGTTGAACATTTCGGTCAGCACGTACCAAAGCAGGAGCATGCTGAGGACACCGAGCAATCCGACATAAGTTCTTGGTTGAGTCAGCGTCTGGCGCAGGCGGTAGAGAAGCATCGAAAACGCGCCAACTTTGCTCTCGGCCTGGCGCTCGCTTTTCGCCTCTTCCGCCTTTCGCTCGCCGCTGACCGTGAAAACCATGACAGAACAATCTCTACGTCGGGGAGCTCATTGCAGAGCGCCCGCTGCCTTGAATCAAGTGCTGTGAAAGTCCGTTATTTCGGTGCTTTCGAAACATCCAGCGGTTTGATAACGCCGAGCGGCACGGTTTGGCCCTTGCCCTTGGCGACGGCGACGGCGATCGAGTCGTCGATGGCTCCTTCGGGGGCCTTGTCCACGTCGATGACCTTCACCTTATGCAGGAAGGTGTAGATCGTATCGAGGTGCGCCTTTACGCGATCATCGAAAGTGAACGGTTTCTCGTCACGCAGCGGGCTTCCTCCGCGCTCCGGCGGAACGGCGCCAAATAATGAGAACCACGCCATGCGGGTCGTGATGCCCTCGGTCTGGCTACGGACCATGTCGGCGACTTTTTCCCAGTTCTTGGGATCGAGCAAATACTGCTGTGCCTCAAGCTCGGTCTCAAGCCAAGCTTTGACGATCGCGGGATCTTTCTTAATGAAGTCCTCGCGCATCGCGATGAAGCCGCCGTCCGGCATGTTGTAGTTATGCCCGGTGACGACCTCGCGCGCAATACCCTCACCGACGAAGTCGCCGATGCGGGAAACCGAAGGCTCCCATAGCGCAGCCGCATCAATGCGTTTGGCACGGAAATTTGTCGCGATGACCTCGATCGACTGATTTAAAACTTCTTTCGGATGGATGCCGCTCATTTCGACGAGCTGGCGCAAGAAACGATCGGCGCAGCTTCCGCGCGGCGTCGCGAGCACTTTACCGTCGAGCCATTTAACGGCTTCTTCCGGCGACTTGAATTGGGGAGCGTCGGCGCGGACCATGATGACGTTGCAGCGCTGACCGGCGGAGAGACCGGTGCTCGCGACCAGCTTGATCGCAGCCTGCTTCGTCTTGGTCGTCGAGACGACCGCGGGCATATCGCCGAGGTAGCCGATCTGCTGTTTATCGGCGAGCATCGCATTGACGATGATCGCGCCTTGCAGCGCCGCTTCGAATGTCACGGTGCTTCCGGCCGGGAGATGTTTTTTCCAAAGATCGAGGCCGCGAATGACGACCGCGGAATAGGAGATCGTGTCGTATGGCTGATAGCCAACCGTGAGATTGACCGGATCTGCCGCTCTTGCAATTTGAGATGAAAGCAAAAGCGCAGCGGCGCAGATTATCTTGCGAAGCTTCGGCATGACGTCCCCCTACTCTTTAATTTAATATTTTTGTCCGTGAGAAAGTCTAGGCACCCGTCAGGATGAACCTCTATTTGATCGTATCAATCGACTTATAGCCGCGGGGCAAGAAGTGACTGCGCTGCAAGGAGACGCAGCTTAGCGGTCCCTGACGCGGCGGTTTCTAAAACCGCTCGCCACAGACTTCGCACGATCTGGCACTGCAAATACGAGTTCTCAAACTCCTATTTTTAAATTCTCATGCCCGGGGTTATCGATGACGCTGGCCTTTGAACGCGCGTCAGCAAATGATTTCATCGCTTCTTCATGCAGAAGGGACAGCGCCGTCGCCTTGAGCTGGTTCGCGACATCGCTTTCAACGATGTCCGCGAGTTTTCGTGGTCGCGGTAGGTTGACGTCGATCACTTCGCGCAGGCGAAGCGGAAAGTTCGACATGATGAGCAGCCGGTCGGCGAGAAAAATCGCTTCGTCGATATCGGTCGTAATAAAGAGATGCGTGTTTTCGGAATTCTCGAACAGCTGCGCGTAGTATTCCTGCATCAACCCTTTCGTCATGGCATCGAGACCGCGAAACGGCTCATCGAGGATCATGATCGCTGGATCGTTGATGAGAGCGCGCGCGAGCTCCGCGCGGCGCTGCATTCCGCCAGACAACTGGTTCGGATAGGATTTCCGAAACTGGCCGAGACCGACGCGTTCGATCAATACATCGGCGGCTTTCTCAAGTTTCGTGCCCGCCCGCCCTTGCGACTCCGGCCCGAACACCACATTTTTATAAGTCGTCATCCATGGATAAAGCGCCGTCTCCTGGAAAACGACGAGACGATCGCGGCTCGGCTTCGTTACTTTCCGGCCATCGAGCAATACCGATCCGGTCGTCGGCTGTTCGAAACCGGCGAGCAACCGCATTATCGTGCTTTTGCCCGAGCCCGAAGGGCCGATCATCACCGTGAGCTTGTTGTCCTCGACGGTGAACGAACAGCGGTCCACCACGGTCTTCGCGAAACGGCCGCTGCCGTACGACTTCGAAATGTCGCGAACTTCGAGGGTGCCGCCTTTGCGCCGCGTATTCATATCGTCACCTGTGTCATCGCGGCTTCAGCCAGGGCGCGATCAAGTTGCCGAACGCCCGAATGGCCGAGCTCGAAACGTAACCGGCAATGCCGATGCTGATCATGCCGACGACAATCTGCTCGTAGGAACCGCCGGTGTAGGAATTCCAGATGAAGAAGCCGAGCCCGCCGCCAGTGCCGCTGCCGCCATGCCCCATGCTGCTGCCGCCACCCGAAATCATTTCGGCGGCGACCACCACTTCCCATGTGATCCCCATGCCAACCGCTGCGCCGACGATGATCGAAGGCAAAGTCGATGGAAGAATGATGCGGCGGAAAACGGTCCAGCGAGACGCGCCCATCGAGATGGCGGACTGCACATAGCGTGCATCGATGCTGCGCGCGCCGCCGATCACATTGATAACGATCGTGTAGAAGGCACCGAGAAATGTGATGAAGGCGATCGACAGCTCCTGCGTCGGCCAGAACAGAATCGCCGCCGGAACCCAGGCGAGCGGCGGAATCGGACGCAGGACTTCGAAGGGCGGAAATGTAATCTGATAAAAAATGCGGCTCAATGCGAGGAGCATGCCGAACGGAATTCCGATCAGCATCGCAACACCGAAGCCTGCAAGCACGCGAAGAAAACTCAGATACCAGCTTTGCCAGTAACCGGCATCGCCGAGCAAAGTGTACCACGCCGCCAGCACGCGGGTCGGCGAAGGAATCACATGCATGAAAGGTATTTGTATTCCGGTCCACTCCCCGAAGCGTGATGTCACTTCCCAGAAAATCAGCGTGACGACGATCGCGATGACGGCGCGCCGCATGGAACGAATTCCGGTATTGGTGGGCAGTTTTGCGTTGGCCAGCATCGTCAACCCTCCCTGTCCCCGAGCGCGAAGGCTTTCTCGGCCTCCTCGTGAACCGTCTCCATCGTCTCGTCCATCAGCTCGCGGAAACGCTTTGTCGTGCGAGTGGTATGATCGCGCGGATGCGGTAGATTCACTTTCAGCCGCTTCTTCACGCGGCAAGGCCGCGAGGTCATGATCACCACCTGATCGCCGATAAAAATCGCCTCTTCCAGATCGTGCGTAATAAAGAAGACGGTGACGCGATTGCGGTAGCAGGTCTGCAGAAGCGACTCGTGCATTACCGATTTCGTCAATGCATCCAGCGCGCGGTAGGGCTCGTCGAGCAGCAACACTTTAGGGTCGTTCATAAGCGCGCGGACAATCTCGACGCGGCGGCGCATGCCGGACGAAACCTGGCCGGGATATTCGTTGACGATTCCGGAAAGGCCGGCGTCGGACATCAAGACATACGCTTTGTCCCGAGCCTCTCGCGCCGTCAGCTTGCCCTGCATGACCGGACCGAAGATCACGTTCTCAAGATTGGTCTTCCAGGGAAACAGCGCGCCGTTCTGGAACACGACGATACGATCCGAACCCGGAGCCGCCCGGAGCTTGCCGGGGCCGCATAGAAGTTCGCCGTCGAGGTAGATTGCGCCGCTCGTCAGCGAGTGGAAGCCGCCGATGGCATTCAGAAGTGTAGTCTTGCCGCAACCTGACGGGCCGACGACCATGGTGATTTCGCCCGGCGGGCACTCGAACGAACAACGATCGACCGCCACCACGCCGGTCTCCGGATCGCCGTAAACTTTTACGGCTTCCTCGATTCGGATTGCGCCGCGCAATCTCGGCTGTTCGATTTTTTTGGCAACCGCACTCATAATCCGTCGAGCCCCAGTTCGCGGCTGCGCCAGCGCATCAACAGAATTCCTACGATCCGGATAATCGCGCTCGATACGTAACCGACGATCCCGAGCGTGATCATGCCGATCACGATCGTCGGGTAACTGACCATCGTGTAAGAGGTGTAGATGACGTAGCCGAGACCGTACTCGCCCGAAATCATTTCGCCGGCTACAAGCGAGAACCACGCCAGCCCGATCGAAATCTGCAGGCCTGTAAAGATATAAGGCAGAGAGCCCGGCACGACGATATGCCAAAACATTTGCCAGCGCTTCGCGCCAAGGCAGCTTGCCGCCCTGAAATAATTCTCATCGATCGAATGAACGCCCAGCATCGAATTCAAGGCTGTTGCGAAGAACGCAGGCAGGAACGTCACAAAGATGACCGGGCCTTCGCTGCTTTTGAACATCAGGATCGCGAGCGGAACCCAGGCGAGCGCCGGTATCGGACGAAGCATTTCAAGCACGGGGAAGATGTATTCACGCGCCGTCTGCGACCAGCCAAGAATGAGACCAAGCGGAACACCGAGCAACGTCGCGAGCGCGAATGCGATCATGACTCGCTGCAAGCTCGTCAAAATGTGCAGATAATATTCGGGCGTATAAATGGAGAGGCCGAATTCGGGATTCTGGCTTAGCCATTCGCGAACGACGACCGTGGGTCCGGGCATGCCAGCAAAACGCGGGAGCTTCCAGACCTCGACGCTCAGCCACCAAAAACCAATCAGCAGCACAAAGCCCAGAAGCATCAAATACGGGCTTGAGCTGGTCAGCCAGTTCTTGAGCCGATAAAGCGCGAGTTCCACCTGCACACCGTATCGCGACGCATGCATGGATGCATCCGGTTCGGATCGCGCAAACCGGGGGCGACGGCGTTCCGCCGCCCCCGAAGTTGCATCACTTACCATGATAGGCCGAGTCAGGAAGCGCCGGGACAGTTCCGATCGGGGATTTCAGCTTTCGTTCCTGGAGAACCGCGTCAGCGAATTGTCCCATTACCGCTTCCGGGCGTAACTCAGCCGAGTTGATCCCCTTGATCGAATAAAGGAAGTCAGCACCTTTCTTGATGAGCCCTTTGACTTCCGGCGTGAAAGCGAAGGGCAATTCCATGCGCGGATTGGTTCCGCCCTGCTCCTTCGGATAAGTCGCATAGAGCGCCATCCAGAGGGATTTCTCCGGGAAACCGGTGGTCTGAGTCATGACCTGCTTGATGACTTCGTCGGCATTCGCGGCGTCGGTCAAAAACTTCTGTGCGTCGAGTTCGGCGTTAAGCCAGCCTTTGACGACGTCCGGCCGCTGCTCGATCAATTCGGCACTCATGATGATGTAGGACGAATCCTTCAGGCCGTAGTCGACGCCCGATGCAATGCGGCGGGCGAGACCTTCGTGTACGAGACGCGAAGCGACCGGTTCCCAGATCGCGGCGCCGTCAAGCTTGCCGGCGCGGAAGCCGCTGGTGATGACCTCGACGTTCTGATTGAGATAGGCTGCGGGCTCCACATTCGCGCGCTTGAACACGTCGCGCGAGAAAATATCGGAGCAAGTTCCCTTCGGTACCGCCATCTGCTTGCCGCTCAACCACTTGGCGGCCTCGTCCGCAGATTTGAAATTCGGGGCATCCTTGCGCGCGAGCAGGATGTTGCACTGATCGTAAGCGACCCCGGAAACGCCGACGATCCGCACGTCCGCGACATTATTCTTTGTGGTCGCAATGATCGCGGGAAGATCCCCGATGTAACCGATCTGCTGTTTCTTCGCGAGCATCGAATTGACGATGGTCGAGCCCTGCAGGCCAATTTCGTAAGTGACGGTCGAGCCCTGCGGAAGATATTTTTTCCAGAGTTCCTTGCCACGAAGCACCATCACCGACCAGACTTCGGTGTAGCAGCACGGATGTCCGACGACCAAGTGAATCGGCTCGCCAGGCTTTCCGAATTCAGCCGAACGTGCGGCTGACGGGCTCAACATCAAACACGCCGCCAGCAACGTATAACCAGCTATATTGCGCCACTTCAAAAATTTCATCATGGCAGTCTCCCTCCCCTGCGCCAGCCGTTCTGGCTGGTCGCGTTAGCTTCCTTCGGATTTCCATTCGTCTGCGTAATATTCTGATCGCCGCCATTGCCGAAAACACTTTCCTCGCCTCGCGAAAAATCATCGGCAAAATACGCGGGCTTCGGCCGCGCGCGCTGAACGTGCAGGGCATAAATATCCATTCGATTGTAATAGCCGGCCATGTCGTGGTGCTGTTTGTGTTCCAGCACTTCGGAAACATCGATTTCCGCGTGTACCATTCCCTCTTCTTCGCTGCGAAGTTCCGAGCGCAAACTGCCGTCAGGGCCGACGATCATCGAGCACGAACGCGGGCAAGCCTTCAGAATTTCTTCGGATTCAGCATTGCCGTCGGCGAGCACAGCGAGCGATGCTTCGTCGAGAAAGCCGGCGCTGACGATTGTGAAGGTTTTCGCCTCGAATGAATGCGCGGCGGCACGCACACGGATCGCATCGCTTAAGTCGTAGCGCGCCGCGCCGAGCGGGTTGCGGAAGGGCCAGACCGGCGGATAGTTCGCGGTGTGGATCTGTTCGCCTTGAGCCATGAGCGTATAGCGGGATAGCGGATTGTTATTCTCGCCGCAGATCAACGAACCAATGCGGCCGATATTCGTCGCAACCACCTGAAGACCAGCGCCGTCGCCGGCGGACCAGCTCAGCTTTTCGTAAAAAGTCGGCACCAGCTTGCGATGATGGTTCAGCAACTCGCCGCGCTCGGAAATCAGAATATTGCTGTTCCAAAGGCAGCCTTCGCTATGCGCCGAAACTTCGGAAATACCTATACTGACGATGATACGATGCCGCGCCGCAGTGTCTGCGATTTCACGCAGCTCGGCACCGTCTATGCGGACCGAGTTCTCCGCGAAACGCCGGAACATGGCGTGACCATCGATCGGGCGAACCAGCGCGTTCCAAAGCGGAAAGCCCGGCAGGAAGGATTCAGGAAAGACCACAAAGCGGGAGCCTGCGGACGCAGCCTGCTCAATCAGGCGGCAGGCCTTGGCGGTCGTTGCCGCCTTATCGAGCGTCACGGACGACGCGTGAAGCGCCGTTACGACCGTTTTCCCTGATCGCTGCACGGAATTCGTGATGTTCAACGGCGCCTCCGTGTTAATTCGCAGCGCTCGCGTGGAAATTTCCTTTCGCGAAAGCCCTGCGAAATTCTTGCCAATAGTGTGGAGGTCTGGAATATTTAGAAAAGCAGAATTTTTTGAATACAGTGTTAGGTAAAAATGAATCGGACTTCGTTGCGCGCACTGCAATATTTTCTGGAAGCCGCGCGAAGCAAGAGCGTTTCCGCGGCGGCGAAGACGCTTAACATTTCACCGGCATCGGTGTCAGTCGCGATATCCGATCTCGAAAAAGATCTCGACCTGCAGTTGTTCGTTCGGCAGCCAGCGCGCGGCATGAAGCTGACGCCTGCCGGCGAAGTCATCGTGGCGGAGGCGCGATCGCTGCTCGCACACGCCGACGAATTTCAGTTGCGCGCCGGCGCACTCGGAGATTCTCTCGAAGGAGAGCTGAGTGTGGCGTGCTTTACCAACCTCGGTCCCGCGTATTTTTCAAATTTGCTGGCGCAATTTTGCGGGTTGCATCCGAGCGTTTCCGTGAAGATTTATGTCGGCGACCATCAGGAAATACTTTCCGGCCTGGTCGGAGGTCAGTTCGAGCTCGCGGTTACCTTCGATCTCGACGTTCCAAAAAATTTCGAGTGGCTGAAATTGGCCGCGATCCCGCCGCAAGTCGTTTTGCCCGCGAAGCATCCCCTGGCCAAAGCAAAGCGGGTTTCCCTGAAGCGCATGGCTTCGGAGCCGTTGATCCTGATGGATCTGCCCCATACCCGAGATTACTTCATGTCGCTTTTTCACCGTCTGCATATTTCACCGAATGTCCGCTTTAGCTCGACGAACTTTGAAATGGTGAGAACCCTCGTCGGCAACGGACTCGGATATTCAATCCTAAATTTAATGCCCAACTCGCCTTCGACCTATGACGGAACGCGCGTGCAATATGTGCCCATCAGCGAGGACGTAAGAGATCTTGAAGTTGGCTGCTTGAGTGTTGGCCGCGTTGCCCAGCGCCGAGTAGCAAAGGCTTTTATCGAACACGCACGCGCTTATTTTGCGAAGGGCTGAACCAGTCTTATTAAACCAAATCCAAACGGGAGTCTCGCACCCATGGGTCAGAGACTTTTGGCATAATTTGGCCTTCTTACGCCTAATATGCTTTTGCAGAGACTCTGAGCGTCGCAAATAAAGCCCGTGTGGCGGCTTCTCGACCCAATTTGGGAGTCTTTGCCAGAGACTTGACTGCCTGGTTGGGGCGGGAGGATTCGAACCTCCGAATGCCGGAATCAAAATCCGGTGCCTTACCACTTGGCTACGCCCCAATATGCGGCACGGCGCAAGCGTTAGCCTTTCGGTTCGATCTTCGCAACGCTTGCGCGAACGCGATGCCGCCTGCTAAAGCAGCCGCGGCCGGAGTGTAGCGCAGCCCGGTAGCGCACCTGCTTCGGGAGCAGGGGGTCGCAGGTTCGAATCCTGCCACTCCGACCATTTTCACCTCATCGGCCGAGCGGCAAATAACGACAGCCAAAATAAAGAATGCGGCGCGAGCCGCGCCGCATTCCCGATTGCCTTCAGCTTAGCGAGCTTTGAGCGAACGCCGCCGCCGGCTCACAGCGCTTTCAGGTTTCCGGCGGCCGTCTTGCCGCGATCCGTCGTGACGATGTCAAACTGGATCTTTTGGCCTTCCGAAAGGTTCGAGAGCCCGGCCTGTTCGACGGCGCTGATGTGCACGAACACATCCTTTCCGCCGTCCGACGGCTGAATAAACCCATATCCCTTTTGGGCGTTGAACCACTTTACGGTACCTGAAGCCATAAACTTTCCCCATCCTTGAGTTCGAGAGTAAACGCGGTTGTACTTGTACGCTTCCTTCATTGCCCTAACTGGCGCGCGCTCACGCGCACACCGCACGATCTTGCCGTCAATTTTTCTGAGAGCGTTGGCCCTGGAACGGCGGCTTCAATCTTGCACGGAAATGAGAACGCAATCGGCTCGCCCCGTCAATAGACCCGTTCAGGCGGGTGCAGCCGTCTTCATTGCAGTTGCGAAGAATAGAGCCCATACGCTGATATAACTGCGCCTTTCGATGTAGTTAGGACGAAATGTATGGCCGACGACATTCCCTTCGACCGCAAATTCGACGTCCCGCCCGGACAGGTCGACCAGATCGCGCCCCTTGTCCGGCGGATCGTCGCGCCCAACCCCGGTCCGTTCACCTTCACCGGCACCTGTTCCTACGTCGTCGGCGAAGGCGAAGTTGCAATCATTGACCCCGGCCCCGATCTTCCGGCGCATACCGAAGCCCTGCGGGACGCCGTGAAAAACGAGCGCGTCGCGCAAATTGTGATTACGCACACGCACCGCGATCACTCGCCGGGAGCGCGCGCCCTTCAGGCCGCGACCGGCGCCAAGACTTTCGCCGAAGGTCCGCATCGGGCGGCGCGGCCGATCCAGATTGACGAAAAAACCCGTCTCGACGCGAGCGGCGATATGGATTTCAAGCCGGATGTGCGCGTGAAAGACGGCGATCTCATTGCCGGCGAGGGCTACGCGCTGGAGACGGTACTGACGCCCGGGCACACGATGAACCATGCCTGCTTTGCACTGAAGGGCACGGACATTCTTTTCTCCGGCGATCACGTGATGGCGTGGTCGACTTCGATCGTGGCGCCGCCCGACGGCGAAATGCACGCCTATATGGATTCGCTCCACAAGCTGAAGCGGCGGCCAGAGGCGATCTATTTTCCCGGCCACGGGCCGGCGGTGCGGAACGCGCCCGCTTTTGTCGATCGCTACATCGCGCATCGGGACGCACGCGAGACGGCGATCCTTCGCTCGTTAGAGCGCGGCGAGACGGACATCCCTTCGCTCGTGCGCGCGATCTATATCGGGCTTAATCCTAAGCTTGCGGGCGCGGCCGCGCTGATGACCTTCGCGCAGCTCGAAGATCTCGTGGCGCGCAAGCTCGTCGTCACCGATGGCGGCGCGCCGTCCCTCGCCTCGCGGTTTCGGCTCGCCTAAGTATCTCTCTTGTCATTCCGGACGGCGCGCAGCGCCGATCGGAATCCAGATAGGCACGCGATCGTTTCTGGATTCCGGGTCCGCTGCTTCGCAGCGTCCCGGAATGACAGCGGCGGCTAATGCATCGAACGCCGGCGGGTGTCGGCGAAATCGGCCATGAAGCTTTCGATGCGGCGCGCGTTCGACCCGAAATCGCGATCGCCGTAGCGCGAGGCCGAGCGCATATCGATCCGCACGCCCTTGTCGCTGCTTCTGACACGAATGACGATGTCCTCGCGGAAGCCCATAATGAGCGTGCGCGCCACCGCCTCGATGCGCCCGTCGCGCTCGCCGCCGCGCGGCGAGACGTTGTCGAGCACGCGCCAGCCGCGCTTCTCGACGATGCCCATGACCATGTTGAAGATCTCGTCAGGATTGGCTTCGACGTCGAACGCTTTCACGCCGGGATAGGCGGAGTGCTGCTGGCGCGCGTTTTCAGTGGGATAGCGAACCGGATTGGAGCCGCGCGGGCGCGCTTGCGCGACCGCCACGAATTGCGGCGGGTCGTTCACATCGGTAGTGATGTCGACAATCGGCGGCAAAGTCGCGCTGCGCCCGACGGTCACGAGCGGCCAACCGATGATGAGAACGCCAATGATGGCGGCGGTGAGCGCGCGTCCGAGCCCGCGCAAGCCTTCATTCCAGATCGCGACAAAAGCGCAGATCGCGACGAGCAAGGCGAGCGCCGCAACGGCATAGCCCGCGAGCAATGTCGTGATCGCGACATCGTATTCGACCCGGCTCAGCCGGTGCATGGCGATCGCGATCAGCACCACGGGGACCGCGAAAATCGCGATCCTGCGGCTCCAGGTCGCGAGCTTCGATACACGCACTTCGACATACAATCTTCGGCGGATCATGCTTGCTTGTGGCTTATTCGGCGGCGGACGGCAAACGGTAATCCCGGAATTGTTCACGCAGCGCCATTTTCAGGATTTTCCCGGTCGCGGTGTGGGGAATTTCGTTCACGAAGATGACATCGTCCGGCATCCACCATTTGACGATCTTGCCGCGGAGGAAATCCAGCATATCGGCTTTGCCGATTTTCTTGTCCTTTTTGGGCACCACGATCAGTAGCGGGCGCTCGTCCCACTTCGGGTGCGAGACGCCGATGACGGCGGCTTCCGCGACATCGGGATGGCCGACCGCGACGTTCTCGATCTCGATCGAGGAAATCCACTCGCCGCCTGATTTGATCACGTCTTTCGCGCGGTCGGTGATTTTCATATAGCCGTGCTCGTCGATGGTGGCGACATCGCCGGTATCGAAAAAGCCGTCCTTATCGAGAATTTCACCTCCCTCGCCCTTGAAATAGGCGCGTGCGACCGTTCCACCTTTCACTTTCAACCGGCCGAAGGTCTTTCCATCCCAGGGAAGCTCGTTGTTGTCATCGTCGGTGATTTTCATTTCGACGCCGAACAGCGAAAAGCCCTGCTTCTCCTGCGCGTCGAGACGTTGCTCGCGCTCGCAGGCTTCGACATGGGGCTTGAGATGACCGGCGGTGCCGACCGGGCTCATCTCGGTCATGCCCCAGGCATGACGCACGAGCACGTCATATTCGTCCTGGAACTTTTCGATCATCGAACGCGGACAGGCCGAGCCACCGATGAAAGCGAGTTTTAGGTGCGGAAGCTTGAGCCCGTGTTTTTCCATGTGCTCAAGAAGCGCGAGCCACACGGTCGGCACGCCCGCGGTCGCAGTGACCTTATATCTGTCGAGCAACTCGTAAATCGATGGGCCGTCGAGCTTCGCGCCCGGCATAACGAGCGTCGCGCCGTTCATCGGCGCGGAAAAAGCGAGCGACCAGCTATTGGCGTGAAAGAGCGGCACGACAGGGAGAATGATGCTGTTCGACGAGATCGAAAACACGTCCGGCACCGCCGTCGCGAAGGCCTGCAACATGTTCGAGCGGTGGGAATAGACGACGCCCTTCGGATTGCCGGTCGTGCCGGAGGTGTAGCACATGCCGGCGGCGGAATTTTCGTCGACCTTCATCCAGGAAAAATCGCCGTCGGCTTCCGCGATCCAGTCCTCGTAGGCGACCGCGTTTTTCAATTTCGTTTGCGGCATGTGCGCGCGGTCGGTGAGAACAATGTAGCGCTCGATCGCCGGGAGCTTTTCGGCGATCGCTTCCAGCATCGGCACGAAAGTGAGATCGACGAGCATCAGCCGGTCTTCGGCGTGATTGATGATGTAAATGATCTGCTCGGGGAAAAGCCGCGGATTGACGGTGTGATAAACCGCGCCCGCGCCAAGGATTCCGTACCAGCTCTCGAGATGCCGCGCGGTATTCCAGGCGAGCGTGCCGACGCGGTCGCCCGGCTTGATGCCCTCTTTCGCCAGACGCTGCGCCACTTTAAGCGCGCGCTTTCTGATGTCGCGATAGGTGGTTTCTACGATCGGTCCTTCGACCGAGCGGGTGATAACCTTGTGATCGCCGAACTGCGTGGCCGCATGGTCGATGATGCGGTTGCACGTCAGCGGCCATTCCTGCATCAGGGCTTGCACGGGCGTCCCTCGTTTCTTCCCGATATGCCGGCGGTTTCCGCCTTATTGGATATAAAATGAGCCGGTTTATCTTTTCGCGCAACCCGCCGCGATTCCGCCCTGCTCTGGCGAGATGGAATGCGATGCAGAAATTCGGGATTCTATTGCTCGGCGCGCTCTTTTTTGCCGCGGCGCCCGTCATGGCGGATGTTCCGCTGCCGAAGCCCCGTCCGCCCGAGGCGGACCGCAAGGCGCCGCAACCGGTCGCCGCCGATCCCGCCACGGTGGAGGCCGCAAAAAAATTGTGCGAGGAATTTTTCAAGGCGGATGTCGCCGAAGCAGAATTTCTCGATCCGATCGCCTGGGATAATGGTTGCCTCGCGGAAGCGCCGGTGAGCGTCAGTGCGATCAAGCTCGTCAACGGCAAACGCGTGGAGTTGAAACCCGCCGCTGTTCTCCGCTGCCCGATGGCGCTTGCGGTCGCGAACTGGGTGCGAGATTCGCTCGAGCCCGCCGCGCTCAAAATCGGCGCGAATATCGAGCGGATAGAAGTCGCCGCCTCCTACTCGTGCCGCCCGCGCAATAACGTCTCTGGTGCGATCCTGAGCGAGCATGGAAAAGCGAACGCGCTCGACATCCGTTCGCTGCATCTGTCCACCGGCGCGAATTTCATCATCGAAAAGGCGCAAGGGCTCCGCCCCTTCTTCGCCGAAATGCGGAAATCCGCCTGCGCGCGTTTCATGACCGTGCTGGGGCCGGGTTCCGACAAGCCGCATGAGACGCATCTCCATGTCGACCTGCAGGAACGGCGCAACAATTACAAAATCTGCCAGTGGATCCTGCCGCCGCTCGCCGGGGCCACTTCGGCACATCACGGAGGTGTGAGCTTCGATCTCTCGCGGTCTGGTAAGAAAGCCGCAAAGAATCTGTGATTGCGTCGCGCCATGCTCGTCACCCGCCGACAATTTCTGACAGGGACCGCCGCCGCAGGCGGCACGGTCGTCGCGACCGGCGCCTACGCCGGCATCGTCGAGCCTGGCTTTCGCCTCGTCGTCACCGAATACCGGCTCACGCCGTCCGGCTGGCCGCGCGACTTTCCGCTCAACATCGCCGTGATCGCCGATCCGCATGCGAGCGAGCCCTATATGGGCGCCGCGCGCATTGCGGAAATCGTCGAGGCGACGAACGCGCTTTCGCCGGATCTGGTCGTACTGCTCGGCGACTATGAGGGAAGCCACCGCTTCGTCACCAAACATGTGCCGTCCGACACCTGGGCGCCGCTCTGGGCGTCGTGCAAGGCGCCGCTTGGCGTGCATTCCATTCTCGGCAATCACGACTGGTGGTTCAATTTGAAGCGCATCCGCGGTTCGATCGAGCGCGCGGGCATCCCGGTGATGGAAAACGACGCGGTTAAGCTCACGCATCGCGGCCGGCCGTTCTGGCTCTTGGGCCTCGGCGATCAGCTCGCGCATATCGTCAGCCGCGGGCATTTCCGCGGCGTCGATGACCTCCCGCGCACGCTCGCGAAAATTTCGGGCGATGCGCCCGCGATCCTGCTCGCGCATGAGCCCGATATTTTCGTGAAGGTGCCTCAGCGCGTCTCGCTGACGCTTGCGGGCCACACCCATGGCGGACAGGTCCGTGTCCTTGGCTATTCGCCAGTCGTGCCGAGCCGTTACGGTAACCGTTTTGCCTATGGCCACATCCTCGAGAACGGACGCCACATGATCGTGTCGGGCGGCCTCGGCTGCTCGATCGCGCCGGTGCGGTTCGGCGTGCCGCCCGAAATCGTGATGGTCAGGCTCGGCGAAACCGCCTGATGTTGAATCCGGAATCAAAGTTTATTTTTCGCCCGAAGAGACATCCAGCATGAAGCCGGCGGTGACGAGCGATTGAGGCCCCGTGTATTTCGCGCTGCGGCTATAATAGGGGGTTAGAGACTCATTCTTCGAAAGCATATCGTGGTATTGCCGATATTCGACCGAATCGTTCCAGTGCTGCCCTTCTTGCAGAGCCAGCCGGATTTTTGCGTTCAAGTCGGAAATATATTTGGCGTGCAACAGTCGGCCATAAGGCACTGCGCCGAAATTTTTCGCCCTGGGCTCCGGAAAATGCGAAGTGACCAATGCAGTTTCATTGCCGTAAAAGACCAGCGGATATTTCGCCAGTTCGGGAGAAGTCTGATAGTCCTCAAAAAACAACCGATGGCGAACTCCGCCCTTAACTGAAACGCCGCGGTGAATGTGTTCGTATCGTTCGGGATCCGAATCAAACCAACAACAAATCTCCAGAGGATGCTTTCCAGAAGTTATCTCGGTCCGGTTGATCGCTGTCTGGCTGTATACGTCGAGCAACGGAGCGAACAAGCGAGACTGGCCGCGGCGGGTAAGAGACTCGACTAAACTGCGTATTCCTTTCTCCATGCCGCAAAAAACAAGAAATTCATCTACGTCGGCATACATAACCCAGCGATTTGCTGCATATTTCGAGAGCAGGCCATCCTGCCAGTATGCGCCAAACCCCGCTTTTTTGTACGATGCATTGGTGCGCCAAAGATCCACATCAGGTTCGTTGACAAGGAATTCAAAGGTTCCGTCATCCGATCCATTATCTACAATCAGAAAGCGGCCGATCCCCAACTGCCGGTAATGATTCAAAAACGGTTCGATCAGAACCCGTTCGTTTCTCACGACAGCGGCCAGCGGAATAACGTCGTCGGGCAGTCGCCCGTTCTGCCGGCAGGCTTCGAGCTCCAAAGTACATTTTATATTCGCAAAGCCTCGATAGTCCGCGAGCGACAACCACTCTTGCCGGTCGTCGACGGACGATATTATTGAACTGGTACCGCTCATCTCTTCCTAAAATATATGGCACTTTGATCTGATTCTGCCTTATTCAATGTTGGGCAGAGTCGCGCGGAAAGTTCAACCGTAGTCTTTGTTGACGATAGGCTCCGCGTCCGGGGGACCGAGATGAAAAATCAGATTCCAAAAAACGCGCGGCCTGACATCGTCGATATAGCGGGGCCCGAGTATGACCTGCCGAGCGAGAGTCCTGCCGAAAAGACCTTGATTATTTGTTCTGCGCCACGAACCGGCAGCTATGAGCTTTGCAGATATTTGCTTGCCGCGGGCGTCGGAATTCCGCACGAATATCTGCATCCGCAATTCGCGATTGCGATGTCAAATCGATGGGGTTTGCCGGGCGATCCTTTAAGCCGAGAATACATCGACATCTATTTGCAGATGTTGCGGCTTCAACGCGGGCAGAATGGCGTATTCGCTCTCAACATGCAGATGTGGCAATTTCCGCAAAGTCTGTACAGCCTGACCGGAGCAAAACTTTTTAACGGCGCGCAAGTCGTGCATTTGTATCGGCCTGATATCGTTTCGCAGATCACCTCCTGGCGAGTGGCCATGCATACGGGCGCATGGGATTTTTCCGGACGTCACACCGAGGCGCCGAGACCCTACCCCCCGACGACACGCGAAAATGTCGATCTGTTCGAATCCGATCTTGATCTTGTTATAGGGCAGGATGCGGGTTTTCGCAGGCTTTTTGCGATGATCGGGATCTCGCCAATTTTTCTAACGACGCCCCAGCTTTTTGCCGCTCCGAAGGAGATCGTCTGCGAACTCGCGCGGCTCGTAGGTGTTGAGCCGGATATTGCGTCCCTCGATGCGGCTCTGGCCGCTAGCGAACCCTATTCGGCCGACGCGACGGAACGAAAACTCGCCTACGAAGACATATCGACGCCGCTGAAGAAGCGGTTTTTTGGACTTTGAGTTCGGGTAAAATTCGCCGCGAATCCGGCTTAACCGGTTGCGCAGGATGAAGAACGTTCTTCAGCATTTCTTCACCAAGCGAAATGCATCGGCCGAAACGCGGCAATTGACTGCATTCAGAATTCGGCAACCATGCGGGGTGAAAGCCGAAGGTTATATGAACGCACCAAAGCCGAATTAAGCATAACGGCGATAGTCTCCGTTTATCGAAACGGGAAGTTCCGTCATGCGGCCAGCCTTAGCGTCCACGTTGAAAAATCTGCGCAGCTTCGCGCGCGACGAGCGCGGTGCGACAGCAATCGAATATGCTTTGATCGGCTTCTTCATCTCGATCGTGTTTGTGGTCGCCGCGACTTCGATCGGCAGCACGCTGAACAAGACCTTCACCACGGTCAACGACAATCTCTAAAAGCAAAAAGGCGCGGGCCACGCCCGCGCCTAGTCGCCCCCAATATTGCCGATCGTCTTAGATGACGACCACGGTCGCGCCGATCGGCACCCTATTGTAGAGGTCGATCACGTCCTCGTTCAGCATGCGAATGCAGCCCGAGGAGATCGCCTGTCCGATATATTCAGGTTGATTGGTTCCGTGGATGCGGAACAGCGTGTCTTTGTTGCCCTGATAGAGATACAGCGCACGCGCACCCATCGGGTTATGCGGGCCGGGGCCGACATGTTTCGGCAATTCCGGCATGCGCGCGAGGATTTCCTTCGTCGGCACCCATCTTTCCAGCACATTGGGATCCTAAGCTTAGAATTCCACGTGGACAAGTTGTCGCG
>JADMIO010768781.1_pt1 | contig 38019 bp, 38 predicted proteins | sample 8958161 | NCBI WGS metagenome assembly JADMIO01 (sample SAMN16585339, study PRJNA669376) | soil metagenome | isolation source: Crop rotation soil | place: USA: Cullars Rotation, Alabama | collected 2011 | reverse complement strand
CCGCGACTTCAAGTCACGTGAATTCCAAGCTTCGGATCCCACTGTGCTGGAAAGAACCACCGCGCCCGTGGTCGGATCGGGCGGTTGCCCGGCGTGAATGGCGCGGGTGTCGAAGCCGAGACTGGCGAGCTCCTCGCCGCCGCCCTCAGTCAGCGGGCTACCAGCCGCCGCCTGTGACGAGCGCCTTGGTCCAGCCGCTTCCGGGCAGGCCGATGTGGTACTGGCCGGGGGGCGCCGTGCCGCCGCGGGCGGCCACCAGCTCCTGGCGGGTGCTGAACGCCTGGCGGGCCATCACGTACTGCTCGTCCTTGAGGCGCGTCTTGATGACCGGGAAGAAGTGCGTTTCCTCGCGCGAGGTGTGCAGGGCCCACTGGCGCGCCAGGCGCTTCACCAGCTTGGGCTCGGCCGGGTCGCCCGGGTTCAGGTTCTCGATGTCAACCGAGAGGTCCTTGATCCTGTCGAGGCTGGCCTGGGCCGCGTCGAGGGCGCTCTCGGGCACCACGCCGGCCAGGCCCGGGAAGACGATCTCCTCCTCGATCGCGCCGTAGATCTCCATCTCCTCGAGGATGTGGCGCAGAAGCTGGGTCTCGCCCAACGAGTAGCGGTTCAGGACGTTCTCGATCTTGTGGTGGTAGTCCCACAGGACCTTCCAGATCATGACCCCACCCATACGTGGTGGCTCCTTTCAACTCCAACGACTCATCCCCAGGAGACTTCTTACCCCACATCATTGCCGGTTCGCGGCCCGATGTCACGTGCTGCATATAGATGTCGGCAAGAAACCGGTCCGTGACTCGGCGCTCCGGCTGGAGCGGACGGCCACCAACGTCGCCCTCGCCCCTTGCAAGCCCCTTGCCGGGCGCTTGCGCACTTCAACGGCCGCTGTCCAAGCCGCCGTCGAGCGGCCTGCAAGCGGCGGGGAGTCCGCTGGGGCACAACCCGCCGACCAGAGGAGCCCGAAATGTCCCGTCGTCTCGTCCGCTTGATCGTCACCCTGCTGGCCGCGCTGCTGGCGGCTCCTGCCGCCCTCATCGCCGCCGCCACCTCGCCGGCCGCCGCGCTGACGGCGACCGTGTCCGCGGCCGTCCAGCCCGGCCACGCCCCGGTCGAGTGCGTGAACGACGTCGAGCGCCAGTTCAACGGGCTGAAGCACCACCCCGAAGCCCTCGGCTTCCACCTCGGCGCCGGCGCCTACGACCCGACCAGCGGCCGCCACTACCAGGGCATCGCCCGCCTCCCCGGTGAGGGCACTCCCCGGTTCCTGACGACCCGCAACGGCAACGTCGGAGACTTCGAGCTGCCCGGCAACGACGACCAGCCCGGCGAGCTCAACGTCGTCGAACTGGCCTCGCGCGACACCAACGGCGAGCGCGTCCGCTCCAACCGCCTCGTCGCCAACACGCTGACGGAGTTCACCGAGCCGCCCGCCGAGGACCGCGTCATCCAGAGCCTCAAATTCGGCGGGGAGGGCCCGTTTGAGGGCATGAAGTACCGCCACATCGGCGGCCTCCAGATGTGGGGCGACATCGCCATCCTCGGCATGGACCGGGCGTTCGGCCCCGGCAACAACATCACCGGCCAGATCGTCCTCATCGACACCAACCACTTGGACGACCCCCGGAGCGCCGGGACCTTTGCCCTGCCGCACCAGGCCAGCTCCATCGGCGTCGCCCCGTTCGGTGACAACCGCCTGCTGCTCATCACCACGGGGAACGACGGCAGCCCGATCTACGGCTACGAGTTCATGAAGGGCGGCCAGCCGACCCGCGACCTCTCCTACGACGTGGCCAAGCCGACCTACCTGCACAAGCTGTGGGAGTTCGACGCCGCCAGCAAGCCGTACGTCGCCTGGCCGACCGGCTTCCAGTCGCTGCAGAACACCAACCTGTTCACCGACTGCGCCACCGGCGAGATGTACCTGATGGGCGGCTACAACCTGAACCCGTTCGAGAACACCAGCCGTGACCGCCTCGGCATGTGGAAGATCAACCCGCTCACGGGCGTGATGTCGTCGCCGGTCAGCAAGCGCCAGGTGTGGTGCGAGTGGGACTACATCGACCGCCTCTGCAACATGGGCGCGGCCAGCGGCTTCTACGTCAGCCCCAGTGGCGACCTGATCATGTACGCCACCACCCACGACAACGACGCCCCCAACAGCACGGTCAGCATGGCCGAGTTCACCAGCCAGGACGGCTACGACCAGGACGGCGCCTACCGTCCCACGGCCGTGCCGGGGACCTACAAGGGCGTGGCCAACGCCCCCATAACCCTCAACGGAACCGCCAGCCGCCCCGCCATCGCCCAGGGACGGGTGGAGCTGTACGACGACCCCAACTTCGGCGGCCGGGGCCTGGTCCTCGACGTGCCCGACGTGGGCAAGGAGGACTACCGCCACCTGGGACGGGTCGACGAGTACAACGACGAGGCTTCGTCCGTGCGCTGGCGGGTGCCGGTCGGCTGCCAGGCCGTGCTGTTCGACGGCAAGGACTACACCGGCCCCAACCGCATCCTCGACGCCGGCCACGGTGAGGCACGCACCATCGCCAACCTGCGCAGCTTCAACGACGACACCACGTCGGTGCGCTTCGAGGGCGACTGCACGGGCCGGGTCCAGACCTGGTCGTGGGACCTCGATGTCGACGGCACCGTCGACGGCACCGGCCCCACCCCGACCGTCACGCCCAAGACGGGCGGCGTCCACCGCCTGGCCCTGACCGTGTGCTCGGGCTTCGGCGTGTGCGACACCAAGGAGGGCACGCTGGACGCCTCCGCCGGCGAGCTGCCCACGACGACCGCCACCCTCAACGGCACGGCCGGCGCCAACGGCTGGTACCGCAGCGCCGTGAACGTGTCGCTGGCGGCGACCGGCGACCCCGCTCCCACCGAGATCCGCTGGTCGGCCACCGGCGCCGACCCCTCGGCGGAACGGGTGGTCACCGGCAACTCGGCCACCGTCGTGATCGACGCCCAGGGCCAGACCGTCCTCCACTACCGGGCCGTGAACAGCTCGGGCCAGGAGGCGGACAAGACCGTGACCGTCAAAGTCGACTCGGTCGCCCCCGTGGTGGGCGTGCGCTCGCCCGTCGAGGGCGGACGCATCGCCACCGGCTCGGCGGTAACGGTCGTGGCCGATTGCACCGACCCCACGTCGGGCGTGGCCTCGTGCTCGCCCAACGGTACGGCCCTGGACACGTCCGGGACCGGGCCTCGCACCTTGACCGTGACCGCCACCGACGCGGCCGGCAACTCGACGCCCAAGGACGTCCACTACACGCTGGTGGCGGCCCCCACCGTCAACGACAAGCTCGTCTTCGTGGCCCGCAGCGACGCCTCGCCCGGCCCCATCCAGGTGTCGAACGCCGACGGCTCCAACGTGGTCCAGCTCGACGACCGGGGCGACGACCCGGTGTGGTCGCCCGACGGCTCCAAGGTCGCCTACACCAAGGGTGTCGGCTCGGTGCGCCAGGTGATGGTGGCGGCGGCCGACGCCTCGTCGGTCCCGGTGGCGATCACCGCCAGCACGACCTGGCAAGCGTCCTCGCCGGCCTGGTCGCCGGACGGCAGCCGGATCGTCTACACGGGCACGTGGGTGGAGGCGCCCTCGGACACGGTGCGGATCATCCACCAGGGTCTGTTCACGGTGCCCGCCGCCGGCGGTGCGTCGACGACAGTCGTGACCAGCGACAACACGGACCTGCTCGACCCGGTGTACACCCGCAACGGCACGTCCATCACCTACGTGGCCGGCAACGACGTCTACTCGGCGCCGGTGGCGGGCCTGCCGGCGGGCCAGCTCGGAACCCAGCTCGTCGGCGGCCTGCCCTGGTACCAGCACATCGTCCACCCGCAGTGGTCGGCCGACGGCAAGACGCTGCTCTTCCAGGTCGCCGAGTCGGAGACGTTCACCGCCGACGTGTTCGCCTGGAACGGCACGGGCGACCCCGTGAACCTCACCGGCGCTTCGGTGGCGTGGCCGCTGGAGGAGGGGACGACCGCCCCGTACGAGGGCGGCCCGACGTGGCTCGCCGACGGCCGGATCATCTTCGTCCAGGACGGCAACGTGTACGTCATGGCCGCCCAGCGGGGCGCCGAGAGAACCCCGCTGGCCGACCTGGCCTACAGCGTCCGCAACGTCGACGCCCGGGGGGCGTAACCGGACGGTGACGCCGCGGCAGTGGCGGGGGAACGGCGCCTTCGGGCGCCGCTCCTCCGCGCCGTCACGACCCCGGCCGGCGCCGCTCGGGATTGGTCACTGATGCATCCTCGGGTCCTGGGTGGGGTCGGCGTACTTGGGCGGGCAACCGTGATCGACGGCGTCGGGGCGCAGTTCGTAGTGCCAGGGCTCGTTGCGGTACGTCTGGCACAGCCCGTAGCTCGCGCCGTGTTTGGACAGCCAGGCCGTGGCGTCGGAGGGTCCGAGGTCGACCGCGTCCCCCGACACGTGCGCAGAGGTGTCCGGCGTGGCCACCCATCGGGCCGCCGCCTGCCGGGAGCCGTACTCCGAGATCGCCTGCTCCAGCAGTTGTTGCTGGTACTGCGGCGAACGCCAGCCGCTGTCGACGTACAGCTCCACCCCCCGGCCCGCCGCGTCCGCCGCAGCCTGGCGGAGGGCACGGAGGAGATCGGGATCGAGCCTGGCCACCGCCGCATAGTTGTCGTCGAAGACCGTCACTCCGTCCGGGACGACGCCGTCAGCCTCGCCCAGCGCCCCATCCTGGTCGCCGGCTTGGTCGCCGGCTTGGTCGCCGGGCGGGTCGCCGGGCGGGTCGCCGTGCAGGCTCTCGTCGGCCCGGTAGGGGACCGGCCGCGCCGCGTCGGTTGATGTCGCCGACGAAGACGAGACGGCCAACCGCTGGTAACCGAGGACACCGATGAGCGCCGCGCTGACGACGACAAGGGCGGCGAACGCAGTCGATGGTGAACGGCAGGCCGCCGTCCGTGCTGGTTCGCCGTAGGACATGCCGCCATCAAGGCAGCCGCCGCGTTGCCAGCCGGTATGGGGTTTTCGATATGCCGCCGATATGTCCCCGCCTCGTACCATCGAGACCGTGCGGGTGTTGATCGTCGAGGACGAACCCTTCATGGCAGACGCCATCCGCGACGGCCTACGCCTGGAGGCGATCGCCGCCGACATCGCCGCCGACGGCGACACCGCCCTGGAGCTGCTAAGCGTCAACAGCTACGAGATCGCCGTCCTCGACCGGGACATTCCCGGCCCTTCCGGCGACGAGATCGCCAAACGCATCGTCGCCTCCGGCAGCGGCATGCCGATCCTGATGCTCACCGCCGCCGACCGTCTCGACGACAAGGAGTCCGGGTTCGAGCTCGGGGCCGACGACTACCTCACGAAGCCGTTCGAGCTGCGGGAGCTCGTGCTCAGGCTCAGAGCGCTCGACCGCAGGCGTGCTTTCCACCGGCCGCCGGTCCGAGAGATCGCGGGGCTGCGGTTGGACCCCTTCCGCCGCGAGGTCTACCGCGACGGCCGCTACGTGCCGCTCACCCGGAAGCAGTTCGCCGTGCTCGAAGTTCTCGTCGCGGCCGAGGGCGGCGTCGTCAGCGCCGAGGACTTACTGGAACGGGCGTGGGATGAGAACGCCGACCCGTTCACCAACGCCGTTCGCATCACCGTTTCGGCGCTCCGCAAACGGCTCGGCGAACCCTGGATCATCGCCACCGTGGCCGGCGTCGGATACCGCATCGACACGCCGGCAGACGCCGAGCGAGAGGGAGCCGACCGTGGATAGAGCCCCCGGCTTAAGCGTTCGCCTCAAACTCACCCTCAGCTACGCCGGCTTCCTCATGGTCGCGGGCGCCTTGCTGCTGGCCGTCGTGTGGGTCTTCCTGCTGCGATACGTACCGGACCATGCGGTTTTCGTAGGGTTCGGCGGCTTCAGTCCGTCCCGCTCGGACCTCCTGCGCGCCTTCGTTCCCAAGGCGAGAGTGGTGCTGGCGCTCCTGTTGGTGTTCGGTCTCGTGGGCGGATGGCTTCTCGCCGGCCGCATGCTCGCCCCCCTGGCCCGCATCACCCACGCGACGCGGATGGCCGGGAAGGGATCGCTGTCCCACCGAATCCGGCTTCAGGGCCGCCGAGATGAGTTCCGCGAACTCGCCGACGCTTTCGACACCATGCTGGCGCGGCTGGAAGCCCGCGTCGCCGAACAGCAGAGGTTCGCAGCCAACGCCTCTCACGAACTGCGAACCCCGCTGGCGATCACGCAGACCCTTCTCGACGTGGCCCGGAACGATCCGAGCCGGGACACCGGCGAACTCGTCAACCTCCTCCACGCCGTCAACGCCCGCGCGATCGAGCTCACCGAAGCCCTGCTCCTTCTCAGCCGCGCCGACCAACGGTCCTTCACCCGAGAACGCGTCGACCTGTCCCTCCTGGCGGAAGAAGCCACCGAAACGCTCCTCCCGCTTGCAGAGAAGCGCGGCGTCACCATCGAGACCTCCGGTGACATCACCCCGGCCGCCGGCTCACCCGCACTCCTGCTGCAGTTGACGACGAACCTCGTGCACAACGCGATCGTCCACAACCTGTCTGAACAGGGGCGCGTGTGGGTCACGACCAGCGTTGGCGGCAAAGGCGCAGTGCTCACCGTCGAGAACACGGGCGAGCAGCTCACCTCACAGTTGGTCTCCACCCTGGTCGAGCCGTTTCAGCGCGGCGCCGAACGCATACGCACCGACTACGCCGGCGTCGGCCTCGGCCTGGCCATCGTCGAGAGCATCACCCGAGCACACGACGGAACGCTCATCCTTACCCCCCGGGCCGCTGGGGGCCTCTGCGCCACAGTGCGCCTCCCCGCCGCGCCACCGGACATCGGCAGGGCGGCCGCGACCGAGGCCACACCAGAACCCGATGCGATCAAGCGGTAGCGCGACGCCCGCAGGGGGCGCCCACTTCCTCGGGCAATAGCCGCTCATCCGTGGTTGAGGTCGTCTTGATCCCCGGACTGCGGGTGCTGTCGGGCTCCCTCCTCGATTCGATCCGATAGCCAATCCAATCCGTTGGGCTGGCAGACGTGCTCCTCCCAGCCAGCGAGGGCCTCGTCGAGGACGTGGCGTGTGGTCGCCCAACCCAGAACGGTCACCGAGATGGGCCCATCCTCAGTCCAGGCAGATCCGTCGTCGGGGATTGTGACAAGTACCAGGGGCGGATGCCTTAAGGCGTAGATCTCATGCGTGTCCTGGATCCATCGGACGGTGTAGGTCGCCCCGGGATCAGCGTCCAACAGCCAGCCCTCACCGAAGGCGACCTCCGTCGAGTGCTGGCGCCTAGGGTCGACTTCGTAGAAACGGGACACGTCCATCAGCGAATTGCTCCCGCCTCGGGTTGCTCATTCCCAGTCTGCTGATCGCACGCACGACGGTTCGACAGGCAGCGCGCCGGTGGGCAACGAGGTCGTCCCTCGGTGTGGCCTGTCTACGACTTGTGCCGGATCGTCTGGTAGACCTCGAGGCGGTAGAGGGGCCACGGCGTGATGGAAATCCCGGCGCTCTGGGCTGCGGCTTGCACAGCCCCGAACGTTTCGGAGCCGTAATACGCGTTCGCCGCTTCCTCCGACTCCCACACGTCGACGACCTCCCAGCCACCGCGCGATCCGGGGCCGGCCATGTGGGCAATGATTCCGTCCGGAGCGGGCGCCTCGAGGTCCTCACGCCCGATGGCCTTCATGAGGCCGTCGTAGTCCGCCTGACCCATGGTGTCCGACGCGAACATGAACGCAACGGGCATGGCGATCTCCTTTACGTCGGCACGGGAAGCGTAGCGCCCCCCGGTTCTGCGGTTGCGGTCGCCGCTGCCGCTGTCGGCGGCTACGCCTTTCGCTTTCGGGCGTAGCCACCGGCGAGCAAACCGATGCCGAGCACGGCCAACAGGATGCTCACGATGATCACCGGCCAGGGCACAGAGGTCGAGGTCGAGTTGCTCTGTACCACCTCGATGCGATCCAGCGTCGACGTCAGGCCGAGGCCCTGGAACTGCTTCTCGGCGGCTGCCGTTTCGGCGCCGGGGCTGAGGAGCAGCAGGCCGCCGCTGCGGGCCGCCACCGTGGCGGCGACGGCGGCGTCAACCGGTCGGGCTTGGTCTGCGACGTACACGACGTTGACCGGCACGTTGCGCGCCGCCGCCTCCTTGGCGACGGCCGTGCCGGTGGCGGCCGCGTCAGCTCCGCCCAGGCGTGTGGCCCCGGGCAGTTTGGCCATGGCTGCGTCACTGACGGATGCGGAGCCTCCTACGACGTAGGTCTTCTGGATGTTCAGCGCGGTGATGGCGTCGGTTGTGGCCGCCGGGACATCGTCCTTGGTGGCGAACAAGACAGGAAAGCGCAGTGGGGCGGCCAGAGCCAGCGCTGACGCACCGTCCTGGCTGTCAGGGTTGACCACGACGGCGGCGGCGGCCGCGGGCGTGCCCTTGCTGCGATCGGCGTCAGAGCGGACGTCGAGGGCGCCCGCGACGGCTTTGCCGATCTCCGCCGGCGTCGCACCCGCGAGTCGGATGACGTTGTTCGTGGCGAACTGATTTTTCGTCGGCAAGGTCGTGGTGGTTGCGGCCGTGGTCGGGGCGTTGGCCGGCGGGGCCGTCGTGGTCGGCGCCACAGTCGTCGGTGGGAGGGTGGTCGACGCAGCCGTCGTCACGCCTGCCTTGGTGATGGCGGCGACCAGCGTGTCGGGAATGGACTTCTGGTCCCCGATGATGTAGACGCCCGTGGGGTGGAGACGGCCGATCTCCGCCTTCTGGTCCTTGGTGAGGCTCTTCCCGTCGACGACAAGCAGGGGCGCGGCGTTGTTGCGAGCCAGCACCGAGCCCGCCCAGGCCGCGGCCACGTCGTTCTTGTTGACCACGACCAGCTTCGACGTCAGCGAGGCGTTGATCCGCTCGCTGCCGCCGGGGTAGGCCATCTGCGACGCGGCGACCGACAGGTTGGCCGGGCTGGCCTTCGGCAGCTTGTGGACCAACGGGCTGGTGTCGCCGGCCCCGAGGTTCAGCGTGGCGGTGTAGATGTCGTTCGTGTCGGTGTCGACGTTTCCGTCGCGGGGGTCGGACCAGGCGAAGAACACGCCGTCGTTGCCGAGCGCGGCGACAACAGGGCCGTACCACGAGTAGCTCCCGATCCGCCCGATGAGCCCCATGTCCTGGCTGATGCTGTGGTCGTTGATGCGCCGGTTGGCGGAGAACGTGGCGCCGCCGTCGGTCGAGCTGGCGTAGTAGACGTCGGCCCCGCCCCGAGGCGCCGGCGCCACCGGCAAGGGGTAGGCGTTGCGGTGATCGATCCACACGACGTCGATGCGGCCGTTCGGAGCGACGGAGATGTGGGGGAGATGCTGGCGCACGCCGTTGCCGGTCGGGTCGTCGTTCACGCGGAGCGGCTTGGACCACGTGGCCGCGCCGTCGGTCGACTTCTGGAAGTAAATGTCCTGGTCGCCGTAGGGCGTCTTCTCCTGGTAGACGAGGTAGAGGGCGTTGCTCGACTTGTCGATGGCGAGCTGCTGCGCGCCACCGTCCGGGCCCTGGCCCAGGCCGGTCACGGCGCCGGCCAGGTTGCGCGTCCAGGTCAAGCCGCCGTCGGTGGACTTGCCCACGATCTCGTTCTGCGGGCTGGGGGGGTTGTCCCGGTTCCGCCACGCCGCGTAGATCGTCCCGTCGTTGCCGAACACCGGCGCGGCCGGCTCCCGGACCTGCTCGCCGGGTGCGCTGGCGTCCACGGGCGCCTGCCACGTCACTGCGCCGTCGTTCGACACCGCGGTGACCAGGCGGCGGTCGCCGGCGCCGTCGGCCGGCCCGCCCGACGTGACCAACTCTCCCCACGCCGCCACGACGACCCGGTCACCCGTGGGACGGGGCTGCACGCCGACGGTCGGGCGGACGTAGTACGGCTGGGGACCGGGGGGCGCGGCGAGGACGACGGTGGCGACGCCGAAGGTCTTGCCGCCGTCCGACGACTTGGCGACCAGCGTGGAGTCACCCTGGCCTAGACCGTTGGTCGCATTGGTGAAGACCTCGCGCGGCCCCGTGGTCGAGTCAAACGTGGCGTACACCTGGTTGTTCGACCCGAAGGCGATGGACTGGTTCACGTGCGGGTACCCGCTCGAGTTGAACTGCTGGCACGGCGGGTTGACGAACGCGGGCGGCGCCTTCAGGGCGGTGACGTCCCAGGTGGAACCACCGTCGAAGGTCACGTGGACCTCGCACTGCGACGTGACGAAGTTCTGGTCGAAGAGGACCCGGTGGCGTGGGTCGGCGGGGTCCACGGCGATGCCAGGGATGTCGGCTCCGCGGAACGGGTCGTTGTCGTCCCCGCCGACCCGGGTGTTGGCGCTCACGCGCCCGGCGGCGGCCGCGGCGCCGCCGGCCGGCGGCGACAGGGTGGTCAGTAGGGCGGCAATCGTCATCACGATCCCGCCCGCTAGGCGTCGCGTGTGCATAAGTCCACATCTAACACAGGCCCCGCAACGTCGGCGTTACGTAGCGTAACGTCCGCCTGACGGCGCGAGAGGTGCCCGTCGCCCACCGGGTGGGCCCCCACGGACCACAGCTCACGGCACGGCGCCAGACACGCGCGCGACACTTGTCGGTCGTTCCCGCGCCATGGATGCTCCGAAGGTGCGGCTACCTGAAAGCCCGACCGAAGGAGGAGCCGATGACCGCCAGGCTGCATCACGTGGCCTTGACCGTGACCGACATCGATGCCAGCGCGGCCTGGTACAAGGACCTGTTCGGCTTCGGTGAGCTCGTTCGCGATGACCACGCCGGCGGCTCCGGGGGGTACGCGGTCGTGCTCGGCCCGCCGGACTGGTCGATGTTCGTCGTGCTCAACCACCACCCGACGAACGGTGGCGAGGCCTTCGATCCCACCCGGACGGGCCTTGACCACGTCGGGTTTGTCATGCCCGACCGCGCCGCGCTCGAGGAGTGGGAGACCCGGCTGAACGACAAGGGTGTCAAGCACAGTCCGATCACGGACCACGCGTGGGGTTCGTCGCTCAACTTCCGGGATCCCGACGACACGCAGCTGCAGCTCATCGCCTTCGCTGCCACGTAAGTATCGGCGCTGGCCCTCATAGCCAGCCTCGCTCCTCGGCCATGCGAAGGGCCTCAGCCCGATTGTGGGCGCCCAGCTTCGTCATCGCGGCCGAGAGGTGGTTGCGGACGGTGCCGGGCGAGAGGTGCAGGGCCCGCGCCATGTCGACGACCGTCGGCTCGTCGCGAGACGTCGCCACCACTTCCCTTTCGCGCGCCGTGAGGGGGTTGCCGCCGTCGGCCAGGGCGGCGATCGCCAGGTCGGGGTCGATCACCCGCTCGCCGGCCATCGCCCGTCGGATCGAACCGGCCAGCGTGGCCGCCGGAGCGTCCTTGATGACAAAGCCGCTCACTCCCGCGTCCATCGCTCGGCGCAGGTACCCGGGGCGGCCGAACGTCGTAAGGATCAGCACCCGGCAGCTCGGGATTTCCTTCGCGAGGACGGCCGCGGCGGTGAGCCCGTCCTGTCCCCGCATCTCGATGTCGAGAAGGGCGACGTCAGGCGTCGCGGCCAGCGCATTGGGCAGGACCTCATCTCCGCGGCTGACCTGGGCGACGACCTCGATGTCATCCTCCAGTGAGAGCAGGCTGGCGAGCGCTTCCCTGACCATGAGCTGATCCTCGGCCAACAGGACCCGGATCATCGCGGAGCGGCGGCAATGGACGCCGGCATGGGAACGCTGGCTCTGAGGCGGAGCCCGCCCTCGGGGCACAACGTGACCTCGAGGCGACCGCCGAGCGCCCCCACTCGCTCAGCCAGGCCGCCCAGGCCGTTGCCCGCCCACTCGGGGAGATCGCAGCGGCCGACGGTGACAGCGGTGACGCCGTCGTCACCCGGGGGACCGACGCCGTCGTCGACCACCTCCGCCGCAGCCTCTATCAAGCCGGCCGTGACCCGGATCCAGCAGTGCCGCGCCCGGCTGTGGCGGATGACGTTGGTGGTCGCCTCTCGCACGGCCCATCCGAGCACGGCGTCGAGGCTGTCCGGCAACGCGACCCGGGCGACGTCCCAGGACCCTTCGATCGCCGCCGCCTCCAGTGCCATCCGTCCCGTCTCGACGGCCTCCGAGAGGGTCGGTTGGCGGTAGCCGGTCACGGCTTGGCGCACCTCAGCCAGAGCGTTGCGTGCCACCTTGTCGATGTCGGTGACCTCCTTGGCGACCTGGTCCGGATGGGCGGGCAGGAGGCGCCGGGCGAGGTCCGCCTTGAGAGCGATGACCGAAAGGCTGTGGCCCAGGAGGTCATGCAGGTCGCGGGCGAAACGCAACCGCTCCTCGGTCACCGCCAGCCGGGCGAGCTGCTCACGAGCCTCGTGCAGCTCGACGATCGTGGCGCGGAGCCGCCGCATGCCCACCGTGAGCGTCCCGAGAGCCAGCGCCTGGAGCGCCACGGCGAGCGTGTTGTCCGCGGGTGCGGTGGGCGCCAACGCGGCCGCCGCCACGATCGTGCAGGCGGCGATCCCGTAGGCGGCCCACGGCAACGGAATTCGAACGCCGATGATGGCGGAGACGAAGATGAACAGTGGAGCCCAACGCTGGGGTCCGTCCCCGACGACGAGGACGACGGCCAGGGCCAACACAAGTCCGACCCAGACCCAGACCGAACGAGGAGGCGGCTCCACGACCCGGGCGAAGGCCAGCCGCCAAAGGAACACCACGGTGAACGCGGCGATCCCCGCCAGGACCACCACCAGCCGGGCCAGCGAGGGATGGCTTTCGAACAGGTCCTTGATCGGGATGAGCAGCAGGGCCGAGAAGGCGACGCCCGCCAGTCGCCCGGCGGACTCGGATGGGCGATGCGGTCCATCGGGCGCGGACACGACCGAGCCTGCGGCCGTCCCGACGCCATCCTTGGTGACGTCCGCCATCACGCCTCCATGGTGCCGCACACAGCGGTCGTGGCGTCGGCGGGCGGGGCCGGTCAGACGTGGCCGAGCTTGGCGCCGCACTGCGGGCACTGCGCCCGCGCCATGGCCGCCATGGCGCGCCGCACGCCGTACACGATGAACGGGAAGCTGACTTTCGGTATCTCCTTGGTCGCCTGCACGATGCCGTGGTTGGGGCAGCGCCCCGTGACGACCTTGGGCTCGGTCTGGGCCATGTCTGTCTCCTTCCCTCGTGAACTCGACGGTTCTGCGGGCGTTCCTTCAGGGGCGGCGCGACTCCCACCGGAAGAACCGCATGAGGCCGATGCCGGCGGCGGCCCACAGAGCCAGAACGGCGAGATCGTGCCCGGCCAGCCCCGCCCCGGAGGTGCGGGGGTCGTAGGTGACTTGGAGGGCGTCGGCCAGCGCCTTGATGGGGAAGAGGCCGGCGACGCGGCTCAGCCAGCTCGGACCGCTCTCCGGGGCGAAGAAGATGCCAGAGACGAAGGTGAGGGGCAGGACCAGCGCGGCGGTGATGGGCTGGGCGGCGTCCGCGTTGGGGATGATGGCGGTGACCGAGATGCCCAGGGCGGTGAAGCACACCATGCCGACCAGCAGGGCAACGCCGAGGCCGGCCAGGGTCGACGAACGGACGTGGGCGCCGAAGGCGACCCACCCCAACCCGAGCGTTACCGCCACCAGCTCGACCATCGCCAACGTCGATGACCCGACGCGCCCGGCGAGGTAGGCCCAGGGGGGAAGGGGCGTGCCGCGCATCCGCTTGAGCACGCCCTGGTCTCGCAGCAACGAGAGGCTCGCCGCCAGGTTGGAGAACGTCGAGGTGACGATCCCGTAGGCGAGGATGCCGGGCACGAACAGGGTGATGAACGGGACGTCCGCGCGGTCGCGGACGCGCTGGCCCCGAAACAGGCTGCCGAAAATGAGGAGCAGCATGACCGGCATCACGAAGCTGAAGAACGCCCGGCTGCGGTTCCGCCAGAATGAGCGGTGCTCGTAGCCGACCTGCCGGGCGGCCAGCCGGAGATGGCGTCCGGTCACTCGCCGAGAGGTCGAGGCGCTCGGCGGCGCCGTCCCGGATGGGCCGGGCCGGGTGGCCGTGGCGGCGGTGGCATCGGTCATCGGATCGCCTCCGCCGTCGTCGTCACGTGCCCGTCGGGCTCGGTCAGGGAGAGGTAGACGTCTTCGAGGGTGGGTTGGCTTACCGAGAAGCCGGCCAGGTCGTAGCCTCCCTCGATCGCCCAGCCGCTCAGGCGGTTGGTCGCAACCAGGCCGTCCTCGCTCACCACCACGACGCGCGACGCGGTGACCGAGACCCGGGCCCGACCGAGGTCGGGCAGGCTTGCGGCGTCGACGCCCGGCGGGAGCTCGAAGCGGATCTGCGTCGGCGCCCGGTCCCGTCCTCCCAAGTCGCCCGGGGCGCCGGCCGCGACGATTTGCCCGCCGACCATCACCGCGACCCGGTCGGCCAGCTCCTGGGCTTCGTCCATGAAGTGGGTCGTCAAGAAGACGCTCTTGCCCAGCGAGCAGAGGGCGCGGATCGTCGACCATGCCTGGCGGCGGGCCGACGGGTCGAAACCGGTCCTGGGTTCGTCCAGGAAGATGAGTTCGGGGTCGCCGACAAGGGCGAGGGCCAGGTCGAGGCGCCGGCGCTGGCCCCCGGAGAGGGTCTTGACCCGGGCGTCGCGCTTTGCGGCGAGTTCTACCAGGTCGATGATTTCAGCGATGGGACGAGGGTGGGCGTAGTAGCTGGCGTACATGGCGAGGATCTCCGAGACGGAGAGGTCGTCCTGCACGCCGCACTCCTGCAGCACGATGCCGACCCGTTCATACATTCGCGGCTCGGTACGGGCCGGATCGTGACCGAGCACCCTCACCCGGCCCGAGGTGGCTTCGCGGTAGCCCTCGAGGATCTCGACCGTTGTCGTCTTGCCGGCGCCGTTCGGTCCGAGCAGGCAGAACACCTCGCCCTCGGCTACTTCGAAGCTGACGCCACGCACCGCCTCGAAGCGGGAATAGGACTTGTGCAGGTTCTCCACGGTGATGGCGGCCATCCGTCCTCCTCGTGAACGTCCGACAACCGCGACAGTGACCGATCGGGTCGCTTCGTAGAAGTGCGAGACGATCGGACTTCGCGATGACAAACGTCACGGTCGGGCAAGTGCCAAGGGGCGGCCAGCCCCGTTCTCAATCATCGGGAGGGACGTGATTCGCGCCGACAAGGCGAAATTCACGTCCATCAGAGTGATTGAGATCGCTCAGTGGCGGACGAGCGGCGAGCGCACGCGCACCCGCGGCCGTCCCGCCGACCGGTCGTTCATCGCCGCAGACGATGTCGCCATCGGCGCGGTGACGTCATCCACCACCGCAGTGCGCCTGAGCGGCCGGGTGGGCTCCTCGTCGGCCTGGACCAATCGGCTACGCCGAAGGCGTGGGTTGGGCCGAGGCCTAGCACCGGAGGCGTACAGCCATCCGCCAAGGGCGGTGACGACGATGATCGATCCGAATACAAGCACAAGTAATTGTGGTGAGAGATCGGCGAGATCGGGCACGGCGATGACCTCCGGAAAGCTCGAGGTGGGCTCGGACGAGCCACTGTGACGATCACGGGTGGTACCCACCGACCTCTTCGAAAAACCTTCTTTTCAGGCCGTATCGCGAAGCAATGCTCCACCGATTACTTATGCGACGGCGAGAGGAATCGCGCCCTCTTTTCGACCTCATCAGGCGGCGGTCATGTCGCTGAGCCGGGTGTTGGCATTTGACTCGCCCCGCCGGGCTCGCCGTGTACAACTGCCAAACGCCCCGCAACGTCGGCGTTACGTGGCGTAACATCCGCTTGATGGCGCGGGCGATGCACGTCGCCTTTCTGGGTGGGGTCGCTCTCGAAGTGGGCGGCGTTGAGTTCCACGAGCCGGTCCCCGGACCGCTCGGGCGGGTCGCGCTCGCCTACCTCGTGTTGCACCGGGACCGGCCTGTCACGCGCGAAAACCTGGCTGACGCGCTGTGGGGTGGCGAGGACCTGCCCGAGACCTGGCAGTCCGCACTCCGCGGCATCGTGTTCCGCCTCCGGCGAGCGCTTGGCGCGGTGGGACTGCCCGGCGCCGAAATCCTGCAGAACACGTTCGGGTGCTACTCGCTGCGCCTGCCGACCGGCACGACGGTCGACGTCGAGGAGGCGTCGCAGCTCTTGGCCGCGGCCCGAGCGGCGCTCGCCGCGGGTTCGCCGGGCGACGCCCAGCGGGCGGCGCAGTCGGCGTCCCAGGCCTCGCGCGCCGACTTCCTGCCCGGGGCCCACGGCGCGTGGGTCGAGCAGCGCCAAGCCGCCGTGCGCCAGCTCCACCTGTCCTCGCTCGACGTGCTGTGCGAAGCGGCGACGGCGGCGGGAGACCACCTCGTGGCCGTTGCCGCCGCCGAGCAGGCCATCGCCGAGGAGCCCTACCGCGAGTCGGCGCACGCCCTGCTGATGCACGCCCACCGGGCCGCCGGCAACCGGGCCGAGGCAGTGCGGGCCTATGAGCGGTGCAAGGTGTTCCTCCGGCGCGACCTCGGCATCGGGCCGTCGCCCTCGACCGTGGCGCTGCACCGGTCGATCCTCGGCGGGGGCGAGGAGGAGGCGCCTTCGCTGGTAGCCCGCCCGACGGCGACGAACCTCCCCACCGCGATGTCGAGCTTCGTGGGCCGCGTGCGGTTCCTCGGCGAGCTCGAGGACGTCTTCACCAGGACGCGGCTGCTGACCCTGACCGGCCCGGCCGGCGTGGGCAAGAGCCGGTTGGCGCTCGAGCTCGGGCGCCGCCTCCTGGCCGAGTCGCCCGACGGCGTCTGGCTGGCCGAGCTGGCCGACCTGGCCGCCGCCGACGCCGCCGCCGACGCCGGGCGGCTGGCGCAGCATGTTCTGGCCGCCCTGCGGTTGCCCGAGTCGGGCGGCCGGACGCCGGCGGAGTCGCTGGCCCGGTGTCTCGCCGAGCGCCGGATGGTGATCGTCATGGACAACTGCGAGCACCTGGTTGACGCCTGCGCCGCACTGGCGTGTGACCTGCTGCGAGCCAGTCCGGGGCTGCGGGTGCTCGTGACCAGCCGCGAGCCGCTGCGGGTGAGCGGCGAGTGCGTGCGGGTCGTCCCGCCGCTCCACGTCCCACCCGCCGCTGTCGCCGCCGACTACGAGTCGGCGATGGCCCACGACAGCGTCCGCCTCCTGGCCGACCGCGTGCTCGCCGTCTCGCCGCAACACCCCCTCGAGCCGCCCTCGGCGCTGGTGCGGATCTGCCGGCGGCTCGACGGTCTGCCCCTGGCGCTCGAGCTGGCCGCCGCCCACGCCCGCCTCGTGCCGCTGGAGGACATCGCCCGTTACCTCGAAGAGCAGCTCCCCGTGCTCACCCAGTCGCTGCGTAGCCGCCCCGAGCGGCACCGCACGCTGGAGCGGGCGCTGGACTGGAGCTACGACCGGCTCTCGGCCGCGGAACGAGCGCTCTTTGCCCGCCTGTCGGTGTTCAGCGGCGGGTTCACGCTTGCGGCCGTCGAGGCGATGTTCCCGTCGGGCGAGGAGGACGAAAGCATCGGCGAGAGTGCAGGCGAGAGTGCAGGCGAGAGTGCCGGCGAGAGTGTCGTCGAGCTGCTGAGCGCCCTGGTCGACAAGTCGCTCGTCCTGCTGGAGGGCCGGGCCGGCACGATGCGCTACCGGCTCCTGGAGACGACGCGGCAGTACGCGAGCCGACGGCTCGCGGCCTCGTCCGGTGCGGTGGCGATGGCGCGCGACGCGCACCTGGCCTGGTTCACCAGTTACGCCAAATCCATCGAGGCCGAGCTCGAAGGGCCGCTCCAGGACAAGTGGCTCGACACGCTCGAGCTCGAACACGACAACTTCCGGGTCGCCCTCGGCTGGGCCGTCGGTTCGGATGTGTCCGCCCCGGGCGCCGCCTCACAAGGGTGCGCCCTCGCCCTCGCTCTCAGCCGCTTCTGGGAGGTGCGCTACTACGTGAGCGAGGGTCGATCGTGGCTCGAGCAGATGGGCCGCGTGGTGGATCGCACCGGGGGCGAGCCCCTCCTGGGAGCAAAGTGCCTGAACGCGGCGGGCGTGCTCGCCCATCTCCATTGCGACTATGGGGCCGCCCGGCGCTTCCACGGCGAAGCGGCCGCGGTCTTCGAAGGCCTTCGCAACCGGCGCGGGGTTGCCGTGGCCGTCAACGGCCTGGCCAACATCGACTGCTCCGAGGGCGACTTCGCGTCCGCCCAGCGGCGGTACACGTCGGTTATCGAACTAGCCCGGGAGCTGGGCGATGATCGCATTCTGGCCGCGAGCCTGATGAACCTCGGCGTCGTGGTCGAGCACCTGATCTTCGCCGGAGTATCGGGTCGAGATGACGTCCCGCTCGCCCGAGGGGCGCTGCTGGAGGCCCTCACGCTGTACCGGGAGCAGGGCAACATCCACGGCATCGCCGTGGCGCTCGAGAACCTTGGCGTGCTGGTGGGCATCGTGGGCGAGGACGACGAGGCCCGGCGGTACCTCGGCGAGAGCTTGGCGATCAGCCGCCATCTGGGCGACCTCAAGGCCGTCGCCGGGACGGTGCGGTTCCTCGGCCAGCTCGAGTTCCGCCGCGGCGACTACGGCGGGGCCCGGCTCCACCTCGAAGAATGCGTGCGGATCGAGCACCAGCTGGGCGGCACGCCCCGGCTGACCGAGGCGGTCACGTTCCTGGCCGCCATCCAGGAACGGGAGCGGCGGCTGACGTAGCGACCGCTCCGCGATCCCGTCAAGAAGTGACGGGCGCGTCTCCCAGGACACCGGCGCGGATGGCATGCATGACCGCGTCGAGGCGCGAGCGCTCGTGCAGCTTGGCCAGGATGTTGGCCACGTGGCGCTTGACCGTGTGGCTGGACAGGCACAGCTCCTGGGCGATCTCGTGGTTGGCCCGGCCCAGGCTGACCAGGCGGAGGACCTCGAGCTCTCTCACCGTGAGGCTGTTGCTGGCCGTCTCGGAGCGAGGCGTCTCTTTGAACTCGGTCACGAGCTTGGACGCCACCGACGGCGACAGCAGCAATCCCAGCCCTTGGCCCACCGCCCGCACCGCGCCGGCGAGGTCCTCGAGCAAGGCCTCTTTGAGGAGGTAGCCGCTGGCGCCTGCCTTCAGCGCTTCGAAGACGTCGTCCTCCTCGTCGCTGGCCGTCAGCATGACGATCTTGGTGGTGGGCAGCAGCCGGGCGATGGCCCGGGCCGCCTCGATGCCGTTGGTGCTGGGCATGCGCACGTCGAGCAGGATGAGGTCGGGCATGACCGCTTGGGCCTGGAGGACGGCTTGCTCGCCGTCGCCGGCCTCGCCGACGACCTCGATGCCCTCCTCGCCGGTCAGCAGGGCCGAGACGACCCGACGCCAACGGTGCTCATCGTCTACGACGAGCACGGTGATGTTCTGGTCCTCGCGATCCACCGCCTTCCGAGGATACCGTGCCTTTCGGCGTAATTGGCGGCTGGGACGCGCGAGGACGGCTGGGCGCCCCACGGGTGTGAGGCGACCCAGCCGTCGGCGCTTGAGCAACTCCTTACGCGCAGCCGAGGTCGCTGGCGAACTGGGTGAGGGCCTGGACCGAGGCGTTGGCGCCATCGACGACGTTCTGGGCGTTGAACACCGCCACCTTGGCGGCCGACCAGTCGGCGATCTTGGCGGCCAGGTCGGCCAGCTTGGTGTCCATCAGGGACTTGGCGTCGGCGATGCCGGTGCCGGCGTCCACGGCCTTCAGCCAGTCGGCGACCGCGGAGACGTAGCTCGAGAACGCGCTGGTCATGAGGCCGGTCTTCGCAGTCAGCGTCGTCTGGGCGGAGGTGAGTCCGCCGCCGGCGACGGTCAGCGCCGCGTTGGCGGTGGCGATCTGGGCCGGTAGGGCGGTGCAGACGGTGGAGACGACGGCGACGGCGCCCGCGGGCGCCGCACCGACGAAGGCGAGGCCGGAGGTCAGGGCGAGGGCGCCCACGCTGGTTGCAATGAACTTACGCATGGTAGGTAGTGCTCCTTGTTCTTGTAGTTGTTGTTGTTGGTTTTGTTTGGATGTGTTGATCCTTTATTTGGGCGGGTTGATGCCCAGTTGCTGAAGCTGCTGGCGGAGCATGGCTTCCGCCTCTTCTGGGGTGATCGCCTTGGGCTGGCCGTTGCTGCTGGTGGCCTGCGTGATCTGGTTCATGAGGTTGGTGATGAGCTGCTGGGTGACCTCGGCGTTGGGTTGGAGCTGCGCGCTACTCGCGGCCGGTGCGCTGGTAGAAGGGGTGGCGGCCTTGTGGTTGCTGCTGCCGCCGCCACCGCACCCCACGAGGACCATCGCCGCCGCCGCTCCTGCGATCCACGCCTTCGCCTTGCTCATCAGGGTTCCTCCTGCCGGAAATGGGTCGTTTGACCTATTGACGCTTGAAGGGCGATTTTTCCGCTGCCCTTTCCGTCGTCCGATGAGCACATGGTAAAGGAGACATTCTAAAAAAACGTCAAACTGAACGGGCCATTTTAAGAATGGCCCGTTCGGGCCATACGGGCCGGGGTGCTGGCCCCCCTCCGCCGGGTCAGTCGCCGCCCAGTCGCCGCCTGGAATCTCCGCAAAAGTTGATCGGAGTACTCAGGAATCGGTATGCTGAGCCGTCCTCAGTCCGAGACCGAGAGCCGAGACCCGAGAGGAGGCGAGATGGCTGTCACCCGTGAGATCAGTCCGGCCGCGCTCGCCGACATCGAGAAGTTCGACCAGCAGCTGGCCCTGTTCCTCGCCGGCGAGCTCGATGAAGACGTCTTCAAGGTCTTCCGACTGAACAACGGCATCTACGGCCAGCGCCAGGGCGGCCACAACCAGATGGTGCGGGTGAAGATTCCCTACGGCCGCCTCGAGCCCGAGCAGCTGGAGATGCTGGGCTACATCGGCGAGGAGTACAGCCGGGGTTGGGGCCACATCACGACCCGGCAGAACATCCAGTTCCACTACGTGCAGCTGGAGCGGATCCCGCAAGTCATGCGCGACCTGGCGTCCGTCGGCATGACCACCCGGGAGGCGTGTGGCGACACCGTACGCAACGTCCAGGGCTGCCACCTGGCCGGCGCGTGCCCGTTCGAGGTGCTCGACATCAGCCCGTGGGCCGAGGCTGCCTACCGGCACTTCCTGCGCTCCCCGATTGCACAGCGCCTTCCCAGGAAGTTCAAGATCAATTTTTCAGGTTGTGCCACAGACTGCGGCCAGGCCATGTTCAACGACGTCGGTGTGGTGGCAGTGTCCCGTCCCTTGCCGGACGGGAGCGTCGAGCCCGGGTTCCGGGTGTTCGTCGCCGGCGGCCTGGGCGCCAACCCGCACCCGGCCCAGGCGCTGGAGGAGTTCACGTCTCGGGAAGACCTGCTGGCGACGATCGAAGCGATCCTGCGCGTCTTCGATCACTTCGGCAACCGGGACAACAAGCTCCGGGCCCGGATGAAGTGGCTGGTCGACACCATGGGGATCGACGAGCTGCGCACCCGGATCCTGAAGGAGCGCAAGTTCCTGCGGGCGTCGGCGACGTGGCCGGGCGGGCTGCCCGAGGTCGTGCAGGAGCTCGGGGACGCGCCGGCGGGCGTGTCCACCACGGTGGACGCCACTCCGGTGGGCGTGCCCGTCACGTTGCGCCTGCCCGGCGAGCGTCCACCCTACGAGCGGTGGGAGACGGTCAACGTGGTCCGGGGGGTGGCCAAGGGCACCGTTTCGGCCTACGCCTTCGCCCGCCTGGGCGACATCACTTCGGCCCAGTTCCGGGCCCTGGCCCAAATCCAGCGGGACCTCAAGGCTGAGGTGCGGGTTACCAACCGCCAGAACGTGGTGTTCCGGGGCCTCACCGAGGCCCAGCTGCACCTGCTGCACTTCCGGCTGGAGGCCATCGGCATGGCCGAGCCCGGCGCTGAGCTGGCTCGCGACGTGGTGGCCTGCCCGGGCGCCGACACGTGCAACCTGGCCGTCACCCAGAGTCGGGGCCTGGCCGACGACATCGGCAAAGCGCTGGAGGACGCGGGCCTGGCCGACGTGGGCGGCGTCCGCATCAACATCTCGGGCTGCACCAACTCGTGCGGCCAGCACCACACCAGCGACATCGGGTTCTTCGGGGCCGAGCGCCGGGCCCATGGCAAGTCCGCCCCCGGCTACCAGATGCTGCTGGGCGGCCACGTGGGCCAGACCGAGATCGAGTTCGGCCACAAGGCGCTGCGCCTGCCGGCCAAGAACGTGAGCAAGGCGGTCGTCGCCGTGGTCGGCCGGTTCGCCAACGAGCGGGATGCGGGCGAGACGTTCCCCACCTGGCTCGACCGAGCGGGCGGGGCCAAGGCGGTCGGCGCCGAGCTGGCCCACCTCGACGTGTTCCCGACGCCCGACGACGGTCCCGACTTCTACATCGACTACGACGAGACCGGCCCCTTCTCGGCCGAGATCGGCATCGGCGAGTGCGCCACATGACGGACTTGATGCAGCTCGCGGCCGTTTCCGACGGGTTCGAGCACGCCGCGCCCTCGGCCGTCATCGCCTGGACCGTCGAGAACTACGGCGATGACGTGACCGTGGCCTGCTCGTTCGAGGACGCGGTGCTCGTCGACCTGGCGGTGTCGGTGAAGCCCGACATCGAGATCCTGTTCCTCGACACCCAGTACCACTTCGCCGAGACGCTGTGGTACGTCGAGGAGCTGCGCCAGCGCTACAACCTCAACCTGCGGGTGATGGCGCCGCTCGTCGAGCCCGACAACCGCTGGCAGCGCGACGTCGCCAGTTGCTGCGGCGTGCGCAAGGTCGAGCCCCTCAACCGGGCGCTCGAGGGCAAGCGAGCCTGGATCACCGGGCTCAAGCGGGTCGACGCCCCCACCCGGGCGAACGCGCCGATCGTTTCCTGGGACGCCGGCCGCGGCCTGGTCAAGGTCAACCTGCTGGCGACGTGGACTCCGCTGGACTTGGCCCTCTACGCGGCCGAGCGCAACCTCCCTGCCAACCCGCTGATGGAGCGTGGGTACGCCTCGATCGGCTGCTGGCCGTGCACCAAACCGGTGGCCGACGGGGAAGACCCCCGCGCCGGCCGCTGGGCCGGACTCGACAAGACTGAATGCGGGCTGCACACATGACGCTTCTGACCGATACCTCGACTCGCTACCGGCTCAGCCACCTCGACATGCTCGAGGCCGAGGCGGTGTTCATCTTCCGGGAGGTGGCGGCCGAGCTGGAACGCCCGGTCCTGCTGTTCAGCGGCGGCAAGGACTCGATCGTGCTGCTGCGGCTGGCCGAGAAGGCCTTCCGCCCCGGGCGCTTCCCGTTCCCGATCATGCACATCGACACCGGCCACAACTTCCCCGAGGCGCTGGAGTTCCGCGACCGGCGGGTGGCCGAACTGGGTGAGCGGCTGATCGTGGCCAAGGTGCAGGACGACATCGACGCCGGACGCGTGCACGAGGAGCCCGGCGCCCAGCCCTCTCGGAACCGGCTGCAGACCGTCACCCTGCTGCGGGCCATCGAGGAGCACGGCTTCGACGCCGCCTTCGGCGGGGCCCGGCGCGACGAGGAGAAGGCCCGGGCCAAGGAGCGCATCCTCAGCTTCCGCGACGACTTCGGCCAGTGGGCCCCCAAGATGCAGCGGCCCGAGCTGTGGAACCTCTTCAACGCCCGCATCCGCAAGGGCGAGCACCTGCGGGCGTTCCCGATCTCGAACTGGACCGAGCTGGACGTGTGGGAGTACATCGCCCGGGAGCGGCTGGAGGTCCCGTCGATCTACTTCGCCCACCGCCGCACGGTCGTCCAGCGCGACGGCATGCTGCTGGCCGTCGGCGGGCCGGTCGAGCCCCAGCCCGGGGAGATCGTCGAGGAGAACGCCCTAGTGCGCTACCGCACCGTCGGCGACATGAGCTGCACCGGCGCGGTGCGCTCGTCGGCGACGACCTGCGAGGAGATCATCGAGGAGGTCGCCGCCACCCGCATCACTGAGCGCGGCGCCACCCGGGCCGACGACCGCTTCTCCGAGGCCGCCATGGAGGACCGCAAGCGTGAGGGCTACTTTTGATCGGGGGGAGGGGCCAGAGCCCCCTCCCCCCGGCCCCCTCCCGCTGTACGGGCCGCCTCCGGCGGCGCTCAGGGCTCCTCGCCGGCAAAGCCGGCTGCGGGCCACAGTGGGGGGCAGTGCCCCCCACACCCCCACGTAGCGGCGCCCTCCTGTGAGCAATGGCGAGTCGATCGCCAATGCGGGTCTCCTTCGAGTAGCGACCGCCGGTTCCGTCGACGACGGCAAGAGCACCCTCATCGGGCGCCTGCTGTACGACACCAAGTCCATCCTCGAAGACACGCTGGCGGCCGTCGAGCGCGACTCGTTGCGCCGCGGCCTGGACGAGATGAACCTGGCGTTGCTCACCGACGGCCTGCGGGCCGAGCGCGAGCAGGGCATCACCATCGACGTGGCCTACCGGTACTTCGCCACGCCCCGGCGCACGTTCATCCTGGCCGACACGCCGGGACACGTGCAGTACACCCGCAATATGGTCACGGGAACGTCGACGGCCGACGTCGCCGTCGTGCTCATCGACGCCCGCAAGGGCGTCATCGAGCAGAGCCGCCGCCACGCCTCGATCGCCGCCCTGCTGGGGACGCCCCACCTGGTGCTGGCCATCAACAAGATGGACCTGGTGGACTGGAGCGAGGCGGTGTTCGACGCCATCGCCATGGACTTCGCCGAGATCGCGGCCCGTCTGGGCCTCCCCGAGTTCACCGCCATCCCCCTGTCGGCGCTCAAGGGCGACAACGTGGTGGACCGCTCGACTTCGATGCCCTGGTACGACGGCCGCACCCTCCTCGAGCACCTGGAGACGCTCGAGGTGGCGTCGTCCCACGACTACGAGCACCTGCGCTTTCCCGTGCAGTACGTGATCCTGGCGGCGGGAGAGGGCGGCGGGCATCACGACGAGCGGCGGTACGCGGGCCAGATCGCGGGGGGCGTGCTGCAGCCGGGCGACGAGGTCGTGGTGCTGCCCAGCGGGCAGCGCACCAAGGTCACGGCCGTGCACGCCGACGACGACCGTTGGCTCGACCAGGCGTTCCCGCCCCAGTCCGTCAGCGTGACCCTGGCCGACGAACTGGACGTGGGCCGCGGCGACATGCTGGTGGGCGCCTCCGGCCAGCAACCGGTGGTGAGTCAGGAGCTGACCGCCACGGTCTGCTGGATGCACGAACGGCCGCTGGCCGCGGGCAGCAAGTACGCGATCAAGCACACGACCCGGTCGGCCCGAGCGGTGGTGACGGCCGTTCTCGACCGGCTCGACCTCCAGGACCTCGACCGGCTCCCCGCCGACGGGCTGGCGCTGAACGAGATCGGCCAGATCGCCTTGCGCACCACCGTGCCCCTCGTGGTCGACCCGTACTCCCGCAACCGGGTCACGGGCCGCTTCATCCTCGTGGACGAAGCCACCAACGCCACCGCCGGCGCCGGCATGATCCTCGAATAACCGCAGGTCGCAGGCGCATCCACCGTTGCTGTCGTACCGGCGCGCGAGCGTGGGGCGATGGGCAAGCAGAACCGCCAGCGCCGGGCCGACAAGCGGCGCAAGGAGGCTCGCCGGTCGTCGGGGCGCTACCAGAGCCCGGGCGCCGAGTGCTCCGTCGCCACCGTGATCGAGGCGGCCGCCATCCTGTTTGCCGAGGGCGACGTCGGGCGGTACCGGGAGCTCGTGGCCATCCTGGCGTCGGGTCCCCCCTACGTCGAGCAGGAGCTGGCCAGCCGCCTGGTGTGCGCCAAGGCGTCGATCCGCGGTGACGGTTGGAGCGCGCCCGAGGTGCGGCGCGTGCTGCAGAAGCAGCTGAGCGGCCGCCACGCCCGCCTGGGTGAGGCCGCCGACTTCGCCCGGTGGGCGGCGGAAGAGGGCGTCACGCGCTCGGTGGCCCTGGCCAGCGCCATCGAGGTGCTGTCGTGGCTCCAGCGGCTGCCGCCATTGCCGGAGGCGGCGGCCCCGCGCGCCGCCACCGGGGCCGACGCCCGCCAGCTCGAGCGCATCCGGGGGCTGCTGGCCAAGGCCGAGTCGACCACGTTCCCGGAAGAGGCCGACGCCCTCACCGCCAAGGCCCAGGAGCTGATGACCCGCTACGCCATCGACCAGGCGATGGTCGCTCAAGCCGGCGGCGGGCGCGTTCCCTCGGTCCGGCGGGTCTGGATCGACGATCCCTACGCGGGACCGAAGTCGCTCCTGCTGAGCGAGATCGCCGGCGCCAACCGGTGCCGCGCCGTCTGGCACAAGGCGCTCGGGGTCTCAACGGTGTTCGGGTTCGAGCCCGACCTCGACGCCGTCGAGCTGCTCTACACGTCGCTGCTCGTCCAAGCCAGCCCGGGTATGAAGGCGAGCACGTCCCGGGCGTTCCGGCAGTCGTTCCTGGTCGCCTTCGCCTCCCGCATCGGCGCCCGCCTCCGGGAGGCGGCGGAGGCCTCGGTGGCGGAGGCGGCCGAGGAGCACGGAAGCTCCCTGGCCCCCGTGCTCCTGGCTGACACCGCCGCCGTTGACGAAGCCGCTCGCCGCGCCTTCCCGCACATGACCAGGCGCGCCTTCAGCGCCAACAGCGACGCCGGCTGGGCGGCGGGCGTCACCGCCGCCGAGCTGGCCAACCTCTCGACCCGCGAGGAGATCGACGTCTTGCAGAAGCTGGTGGTCTGACTCAGCCGATCGACCACATGTAGAGGCGGTCGTCGGTGCCCCGGGCCACCACGTCGACCCGGCCGAACCCTCGGGACGCCGCCGCCGGCCCGTCCACGATCGTCTGCCAGAAGAAGCCGATCCGCTGCCATTGGAACCAGCCCGGCGCCTGGTAGATCGAGTGGTACAGGAAGCCGTCGTTGCCCCGCACGAAGGCGCTCAGGTGACCCGGACCCCACGACGCGGCGTCCAGCCGGCTGGCGGCCGTGCCGGAGTGGAGCCCGTCGGGGCCGTACCAGCCGGACCACGACGCCCCGTTCCAGGTCTGCTGCCAGATGCGGTCGGTCGTGTCCCGTGCGAACAGCTCGAGGTTGACGCCGTTCGGCGAGGTCGCAGTCGGCGTGCCCACGACCCCGGCCGGCGGGTTGGGAGTGCCCCCGCCCGGCGCGCCTTGGCGCAGCCAGGCGGTGTTCCAACGCTGGCCGTCCCAGAACCGCTGGTACAACGCGCCGTCCGTGCCGGCGACGACGACGTCCAGCAGTCCCGGCCCCCGTGATGTGGCGTCCGGGCCCGACGCCAGCGTCCCCTCGGCTCCCACGGGCTGGATCCAGTCGGACCACGTCGTCCCGGCGTTCGTGGAGAACCGTTGCCACAGCTTGTTGTCCAAGCCCCGAACGAACAGGTCGAGGCGACCGGGGGCCCACGACACGATGGCGGGGTCCCCGACGGCGCCGCCCGGAGGTGCGCCCAGAGACGTGTACGGCGCCCACGACCCGCCCGAGTTGGCCGACCACTGGATGGCGTTGGCGGCGTCGCGCACGACGACGTCCAGGCGCTGGCTACCGCGCACGGCGGCGAGGGACGGGCTGGACCGGGCCACCGGCTCGGGCCGCACGTTGACCAGGTCGACGACGTCGAACGCCCCGAAGGCGACCCCGGTCGTCGGCGTGACGCACGTGGCCGTGATGTTGAAGCGGCCGGTGTTGAGGTCGGCGGGCATGTTCAGGCCGCGCACGCTCCAGGTCCCGTCGGCGGCCACCGGCGTCGTCAGGAACGAGGACGGCCCGAAGCTGTAGGCGGCGGTGACGCTGATCTGCACGGTCGTGCCCCGGCAGCCGCGGCCGGTGAGGAAGACGAGCGTGCCCGGGGGGCCGCCCAACGGGACCTGGTCGAAGCCGAAAGCCGGCGCCACTTGGGCGTCGGCCGGCGGCGAGGTGAGGACGGCGAGGGGCGCGGCGACGACCATGACCGACAAGATGAGGCGGGGGGTGGACCGCCGTTTCCACAACTTCACGTTGACCTCCGGTGCGCAGGGTGTTTGAACAGAACAAAGGTTGCGCTCGGGTGGTTACCGCCACTTCTCCGCATCGTCACGGTTCTGCAACAACGTCGCCGTGTACCCGGGGCTCGCCGGACCCTGGCATGCTTTCGAGTTCATGAGCTCGATCTCGTCCCTCTACAAGCTCATCGACCTGATCCCTCCGCCCGAGTACCCGGTGGGGGGCCACGGCGACTGGAAGCGGTTCGTCAGCGCCAACGGCTTCTGGCCGCCCGAGGACTACCGGATGATGGTCCGGGAGTACGGCATGGGCTGCTTCGGCGAATGGCTGTGCCTGATCGAGCCCTTCCCGCCCGGCGGCGCCTACCTCCAGGTCGCCGAGACCGAATGCCAGACCCTCCGGGCCAACAAGCGCAAGTCGCCCACCTCGTACCCGGACTGGCCCATCTGGCCCGACGCCGGCGGGCTGCTGCCGTGGGGCAAGACCGCCACCGGCGACTACATCGGCTGGCGCACGGTCGGGAAGCCGGCGGCGTGGACGACCCTGTTCTGGGGCGGTGGCCAACTCCCGTCGAAGGAGTTCAGCCTGACGACGGTCGACTTCCTGGTCGGCCTGGTCCAGCGCAGCCTGGGCGATCCGACCTTCGACAGCGGCAAGAACCCGTTTGTCCTGCCCGACGGCCAGAGGTTCCTGCCCGCCGGGTCTTGACTCCGTACCCCGGTACGGGGCTTACGGTCCGCTGATGATCATCGACGAAGAAATCGCCTCCTCGGTGCCGGTCCTCGTGGAGTTCACCGCCGAATGGTGCCCGCCGTGCAAGGCGATGGCGCCGGTTCTGGAGGAGGTGGCCGCCGAGTACGCCGACCGCCTCAAGCTGGTCAAGGTCGACTCGGATGCCGAACCCGGCCTCACCGCCCGTTTCAACGTGGTCGGCATCCCGACGCTGTTGCTGTTCCGGGACGGCCAGCTGGCCGGGCGCCTCGTCGGCGCGCGCGGCAAGGGGCGCCTCACCCAGGAGCTGGAGGCCCTGCTCTAGTTCCTCAGCCGACCCGCAGGCCGGCGCAGTCGGCGGCGTCGCCGCCGGCGCAGAGGTCGACCAGCTGTTCCAGGCGCGCCCGGAGCCCCGCCAGCTCGCGCTGGCGGGCCTGGACCGTCTCGATCTTGGCCTGCGCCGCCCGCACGATGTCGTCGGTCGACCCGGCGGCGATCAGCTCACTGATCTCGGCCAGCGTGAAGCCCAGCTGCTTGCCCCGGCGGATGAACTGCAGCCGCCAGAGGTCGCCGGCGTCGTACTGGCGATAGCCGCCGCCTGCGCGCTCGGGTTGTTCGAGCAGGCCGCGTCGCTCGTAGTAGCGGACGGTCTCGACGTTCACGCCCGCCGCCTCGGCCAGCTTGCCGATGGTGTAGGTCCCCACTCCACCGACGATACGGCGGTAGCGTCCGCAACGCGAGCGGGAGGGATGCCTTCGGGCGCCTCCGGCCGGAGCAGCGCATGACGCCACGATGACGAATCGATCCCTGGGGGCGGATGTCCTGCGTACCTCCGAGTGCGGCGATGCCGCTTCAAAGCGACCGCCTTCCCGCTCGCCCCTCGACGGTCTCGACGGCGACGAGCCGTGGGTCACCGCCGTCGAGATGTTCCGGGCCCGCAATCCCCGCCGGCTTGACCGCATCGCGGCCTACGACCGGCTGCTGGCCGAGGGCGAGCACCGCCGGATCGGCGCCGCCGTGCTGGCCGGCGCGCACCGGCCCGAGCCGCCCGTGGAGGGATGGCTGAACAAGGCGGACGGGCGCAAGAAGCGGATCTTCCAGTACCCGGCCGCCGACGAGCTGCTCTTTCGGGTCGTCAACCAACGGTTGCAGCCGGCCGCCGTCGAGGCGGCCTCGCCGTGGTGCCGCTCGTTCCTGCCCGGCGGCGGCGCCCGCAGCGCCTTCCGCACCCTGTTGCGCGACCCCGCCATCGGCGAGAAGGCGGCCCTGCGGCTCGACGTGCGGGACTACTTCAACTCCATCGATGTCGAGGACCTGCTCGATCGCTTGCCGGGTTGGGACGCAGCGGTCATCCGACTCCTGGAGGCGGCGCTGCGCGACCGTCGGGTCGTCCGCCACGGTGTCGTCGTCGACGGCGGCGGCAAGGGGGTGATGGCCGGTACCCCGGTGGCGCCCCTGCTGGCCACGCTGTACCTCCGCGACCTGGACTGGGAGATCGCCGGGGCCGGCCGCGCCACCTACGCCCGCTACAGCGACGACATCGCGGTGCTGGCCCCACCGGACGATCTGGCGGCGCTGGAGCGCCTGGTGCGGCTGCGCCTCCATGAGCGGGGGCTGGAGATCAACGAGGCCAAGTCGACCGTCTCCCGCCCCGGGGAGCCGTGGGATTTCCTCGGCTTCCGCTACCGCCACACCGCCGATGGGGCCGTGATCGGGCTGGCGCCGATCACGGTGCACAAGCTCAAGGCTCGCTCGACGCGCCTGGCGCGCCGGCTGTTGCGGTGGCGGGTTCGCACCGGCGCCTCCCCGGAACGAGCGCTGACGGCGTACGTCCGGCGCATCAACCGGCGGCTCTATGGCGTCCCGGCCGAGCGGGCCGACTTCTCATGGGCGACGTGGTTCCTGCCCATGCTCGACCGCTGCGACGACCTGCACGCACTCGACGCCTGGCTCCAGCGCGAGGCCCGCTACGCGGCCACGGGCCTCCGGACCGCCCGCGCCCGCCGGCTGGTGCCCTACCCGTCATTGGTCGACGCCGGCCACCTTCCCCTGGTGGCGGCGTACTGGACCCTGCGCCGGGACGGGGCGAACTACGACTCGCTCGTCGCCTGGCGCACGGCGCTGGTCAGCCCGGCCACGGCCTCGGCGTCGAGCCCTTTGACCTCCAGCACCACGTCGGCGAGAAACACCAGCGCCCGCCCGTCCTCCAGCTCGGGCGCCGTCCACGCCCGGTGGTCGGGGTCGAGCCGGTAGAACAACCCGGCGGAGCGCTCGCCGCTGGTCCACCGCCGGCCGACGCCGTAGGGCTCGGCCCGGATCTCGCTCTTGGTGCTGCGGGGGATGCCGGCCCGGTCCCGGGCGTCGGCGGGCAGGATGGCCGCGGGGTCGGTGAGTCCCCGCTCCCGCCATCCGGGCCGCCCCAGCATCCCTTCCCGGTAGGGCGTTCCGTAGTGGGGATCGGCGGCGGGCGGGGCGCTGGCGGCCGAGGGCCGGAGCGCGTCTTTCTTCTTCTGGATGTCGGCGAGGGCCTGCTCGGCCTTCTTCATGGCTCGGTCGAGGAATCCCATGGTGCGAGCCTACGAGGCGCCGCCGATCAGAGGCGCTTGAGTGACACGTCGTCGACCTGGGCCTTCTGGCTCGCCGTCAACGACGCGATGACGTCCACGCTGATCGAGTCGCCGGCGCCGACGGCGGCCGAGCTGACGGCCAGGCTTTGCCACCCGCCGGTCCCGGTCACGACCGCGGTCCAGGCCTGCACGACCGTCGTGCCCCGGTACTGGCGAAGGCGCAGCGTCACCGGGCGGCCCGCCGGCGCCTTGACCCAGGCCGTCGCCGCGTACGCCGCGCCCGCCGGCGCCGACGCCACCGTGTTCGGCGAGTCGTCGATCACGGCGTCGCCCGTGCCCGACTTGCGCCCGACCTGGGCCGAGCAGGCGCCGGCGTGGGCCGTCGTGCACGTGCGGGTCAGCGCCGTCTTGGTGGTCCCGGCGCCCCACCCCGACAGGCTGGCTTCGAAGCCCGGGTTGGCGACCAGGTTGGAGGGCGCCGGGACCGTTGTCGTGGTGGTGGTGGTCGACGGCGCCGTCGTGGTCGTCGTCGTGGTCGGCGGCGCGGTCGTGGTGGTCGCCGGCGCCGTGGTGGTCGTGGTCGTCGCCGTCGACCCGGCGACGGCGTAGGAGGTGGACGACACCTTCAGCGACGAGACGTCGACCGCCTCAAAGGCGGACCCGGGCACGTTGCGCAGGGCGTTGAGGTCGGTGTCGTTCCAGCCCGGGTCGGGCGCGCCGCTCATGAACCAGGCCGAGCCGTTGTCGGCCAGCACGGCCCCGTGCTTCTTGAGCGCCCGCAGGATGACCTGGTTGTCGGCGGAGTACCCGCTGATGTCGAAGTTGGCCTTGAGGCGGAACCATGCGCCCATGGGCGGGTCCGTGGCCCCGCCCGTGGCGGCCTTGTGGCTCGCCGGCCACACGTAGGCGTCGGCCGTGCGGGGCGCGGTGATCCGGATGGCGTGGTCGATCTCGCCGGCGGCGACCTCGTCGTGCCGCACCAACCCGGGCAGGATCGGCAGGCCGGCGGCGTCGCCCGACGTCCAGCCCAGCGGCCGCATGGCGTTCGAGGTCAGGTCCCACGTCGCCCCCGAGCCGGCGGTCCAGGATGCGCCGCCGTTCTGCGGGTAGGCGCTGTACAGCTCCCACAGGCGGCACGCGTCGCGGTCGACGATGAGCACGTGACGATCGCCGGTGGATGCGGCGCCGCCCTCGATGGGCGCGTTGGGCGGGATGGGGTACGGCCCGGCGTCGCTCTCGTCGGCGTAGTCGAAGCTCACCGGGACGCGGGGCTGCGTGCCGCCCACGGTGGTGAACGGGATGCCGATCGGCCCGCCGTCCCACATCCCGGCGCCGAAGTCGGCCTTCAGCTTGGCGGTCGGTCCGACACTTGCGACCCAGCCCGCCGACTGCGCGTTCACCGGCAGCGACGACACGTCGGCGTGCCAGAACGAATCGGCGGGAGTGGTCGGGCACCCCGGCGCACCGGGGACGGGGCTGGCGGCCGCCGGGACGACCGTGACGAGCGCCGTCGCCGCCAACGCCAATGCCAGACCTCTCTGCATCGCCGCTTATCGGCGCCTTTGAGCGGGGGCTTGAGCGGCTCTTACATAACTTGACAGGCATATACGGTGGAGGCGATGATGGGCAACATGGACGCATCGATGGGACAGCTCGAACCCCTCGGCGACCGGTGGCAGTTGCGCTTCGTGCGCCGGTTCCCACACCCGCCCGAGAAAGTCTTCCGCGCCATCACCCAGCCCGAGCACCTCTCGACCTGGTTCCCCACCGACGTGATCGGGGAGCGGGCGCCGGGCGCGCCGCTGCGGTTTGTGTTCCGCGACGGCGAGGGCCCGCCGATGGACGGCAAGCTCGTGTCCTACGAGCCGCCTCGTCTGGTCGAGTACCTGTGGGGTGACGACGAGACGCTGCGGTTCGAGGTCGAGCCCGACGGCGGCGGGGCCGTGCTCACCTTCGTCAACATCTTCGGCGAGCTGGGCAAGGCGGCACGCGACGGGGCCGGTTGGCACGCCCGCCTGGACGAGCTGGCCGACCACCTCGATGACCGCCCGTCGGAGCAGTCGTCGACGGAGCGGTGGGCCGAGGTCCACGCGCGGTACGTCGAGGCGCTCGGCTCCGAGGCCGCCACCATCGGTCCGCCCCAGGAGGGGAGCTAACAGCCCGGTCCGGTGGGGCGGTCGGGCACGTTGGGGTCGTCGATCTCGACGTGGACGTGGGGCCACGCCGGCCGGAACGACGTCTCCTCCACCTGGGACTCGAACGGCAGCCGGGTGGCGTGGGGGGCGACCACCGTGACGCCCGCCTCGACCCGGTCCCCGGGCCGCACCTTCACGCCGTCGATGTGCAGCATCTTGACCTCCCAGCCCGGGTGCGAGTCGGGCTCGATGACCAGGAAGTCGTCGGAGTACTTGCAGTACAGGACGTACGTGCCCGAGTAGCGGACCGTCCCCGTGACTGGGGCGCGGATTTCGGCCGCGGGGTCGACCATCACGTCGGCGGCGCCGCGGCCGACGGTGTCCCGAGACCGGTCGTCGAGCACGAGGGTGGGCGCGGAGGTGGGCAGGGACTCGAGCTGCTGGGCGCCGTCGAGGGTCGACTCATGGAAGCCGATGCGCTCCACCCGGTTGGCCGGATGGCGCAGCACGATGCCGCCCGCCGTGGCGAATGGCGTGTAGTTCTGCTGGGTCACCGGACGCTGGGGGACGGCCGGGATGGTGGTGGTCGTCGTCGTGGTGGTGGTCGTGGTCGACGTGGTCGTGGTCGATGTGGTGGTGGTCGAGGTGGTTGAGGCCGGGCTCGTCGTCGTGGACGTGGCGGCGCTGTGGGCGAGGACGGCCTCGTCGCTGTTCGCCGCCGAGCAGCCGGCGAGCAGCGTGGCGATGACGATCAGGAGCGTGATGCGCCGGCCCACGGCCATCGACGGTACCGGCCGTCAGGCGACGGTTCTACGCAATCGGCGCAACTGGGAGGCGAGCCACGGGCGCGCCCGCCTCTGGCCGCCCCGCGCCGCGATGGCGGCGTCGAGCGATGCCAGGGTGCGCACGAGCCGAGCCCGGTCCACCGTCCACCCCCGCCGCTCGCACTCATCCGCCCAGTCGCCCAGGGTGGTGTGCCCCCGCTCCCGGTTGCACCGTCGGCACGCGGCCACCTCGTTTTCGAGCCACGACGGCCCCCCTTTGACCCGGGGCACGAGGTGCTCGGTCGTGGGCCGCACCAGGCCCTCGAAGCGCCGGCCGCACCAGGTGCACGTCGGGCCGTCGCGCTCGAGGACGACGTCGAGACGCTCCCGGCGGCCTAAGGCGTGCGCCGGCCGCCCCAAAGGAGCCAACGTCGGAACCCCCGCTTGTCGCGAGCGGCCTCGGCCTGGAGCTGGTCGATCTCGGTCTCGATGAGTACGCGCTGCGCGTCCGTCAGGTCGTCGCCTTCGAGCGCGGTCCGGAGGTGCTGGAGCCGCTGCTCGACCCATGCCCGGCCGTCGATGATCCCCGACATCGCCGCCGACCTTACCGGCGGGCGCCTGCGCGGGCGCGGCGCGGAATGCCATGCTTTAACCGGTGGAGACGGTGTACGACGCGGCAGGCGGTGTCGAGGGCCTGCTCGCCTTGGCGCACGCCTGGCACACGCGGGTGCTGGCGGACGAGATCGCGGGCCACCCCTTCAGCCACGGCGTCCAACCTGACCACACCGAGCGCCTGGCCGCGTACTGGGCGGAGGCGTTGGGCGGTCCGCCGACCTATTCGCAGACGTACGGGGACGAGACGTCGGTGGTACGAATCCACAGCGGCCACGGGGTGCACGAGGAGATGGACCTCCGGGCCATCGCCTGCTTCGACCAGGCGCTCGACGACGTCGGACTGGCTGACGACCGGCTCCGGCAGACGCTGCACGACTACTTCGCGTGGGCCACCACGACGACGATGGCGCGCTACCCGTCGTCGGCCGACGACGTGCCCGACGGTCTGCGTATCCCGCAGTGGTCGTGGGACGGGCCTACGCTCGGCTGATGCGCATCCTCTACATGGCGACGAGCGGATCGGCCGACCCCACGCGTGCGTCGCTGCCCTGGCACCTGGCCGTGAACGGATCGGTTGCGATCGACCACGACGCCGGCATCGTGCTCGCCGGCGATTCGACGGAGTTCCTCCTGCCGGCGGTGCTCGAGGGCGCCGAAGGTGTGGGTTTGCCGCCGTTGCGCGAACTCGTCGCCAAGGCGCGCGAACGCCAGCTCGCCGTCTACGTCTGAAAGGGCTGCGCCGTCGCCCGTGGGGCGACCGACGTGCAGCTCGCGGCGATCGGTGGCCAGTGGGTCGCCCCGCCCGACGTGGCCCGCCTGATCGAAGAAGCCGACCGGGTCGTCACCATCTGACCAGGGCGGCCGGCGGCCGCAGGTGCGCCCCTGTTGCATTTCGCGTCGGAAACCGAAGCAGAATGCAACCTGGCGACCGGCTGCAGCCGAACCGTCAGTCCGGCGGCTCCCAGAGCTCGAAGCGGTTGCCCTCGGGGTCGACGGCCCAGCCGAAGCGGCCGATGCCCTCGTACGTCTGGGTCTCGTCGTCGACGGTGGCTCCCGCCGAGCGCAGCTGGTCGAGCATCGCATCCAGGTTCCGCACGCGGAAGTTCAGCATCCACTGCTGCTCGGGCCGGCCGAAGTAGTCCGTCGCCGCGGGAAAGGGAGCGAACGCCGTCGGCCCCGCCTCCTGGACCCACGGCTCTCCATCGGCGTCCTCCGGCGTCGGATCGATGCCCAGGTGCTCGTGGTACCAGGCGGCCAGCGCCGTCGGGTCGTTGGCCCGGAAGAAGACCCCGCCGATCCCCAGCACCCGCTCCACGTGAGCCACGGTACCCGTCGCTCGCGCCGCGTGAGGGAGGTCCGTGGAGCGCCCTCGGTAGGATTCGAACCTACGCACCCGCCTCCGGAGGGCGGTGCTCTATCCCCTGAGCTACGAGGGCCCTGAACCAAGATCGTATCTCGCGGACGGCGGGTTGCGGCCGGCCGATAGGATCGAGGGATGCCGAAGGTGCTGGTGATCGACGATGACCCGGTGATCGTCCAGCTGCTGCGCGTGAACTTCGAGATCGAGGGGTTCGAGGTGGTCAGCGCGGCCGACGGCAAGGAGGGGTTCGAGCGGGCCAAAGCCGACCGCCCCGACGTGGTGCTCTCCGACATCATGATGCCGAGGATGGACGGCCTGGCGCTGGTGACCAAGCTGAAGGGCCACCCCAGCACCCGGGCGCTGCCCGTGATCCTCCTGTCGGCCAAGGCCCAGAACGCCGAGGTGCAGCAGGGGCTCGAGGCCGGCGCCGACGACTACGTCACCAAGCCCTTCGACCCCCTCGAGTTGATCGACCGCGTCAACGCCGTGCTGGCTCGCGCCCGCCGGTAAGTTCCCGAGCACTCCGATGGTGAGGGACATCCTTCAACGCTCGCTGGTCGCCGCCCTGATTGAGGTGGGCGTGCACCCGCCGCCGTACCCGACCATCCAGGTCGCGCCCACGGACCGTAGGGACCACGGCGACTGGGCATCCAACGTCGCCCTCACGATGGCGAAGGCCGCCGGCCGCAAGCCCCGCGACCTGGCCGACGCCATCAAGGACTACCTAACGGCCAACCCGCCCACGTACGTCACCAAGGTCGACGTCGCCGGGCCCGGCTTCTTGAACTTATGGCTCGACGACGCCTGGCTGCACGACGTCCTGCGCCTGGTCGTCCTCGATGGCGAGAAGGCCTACGCCGCCCCGGACGTGGGACACGGCCAGCGGCTGAACGTCGAGTTCGTGAGCGCCAACCCCACCGGTCCCTTGCACGTCGGCGCCGGGCGGTGGGCGGCGTACGGGGACGCCGTGTGCCGGCTGTTCGAGCGCTGCGGCTACCACGTCCACCGGGAGTACCTCCTCAACGATCGGGGCAACCAGGTCGACCTGTTCGGCAAGTCGATCGAGGCCCGGCGCGACGGGACCGCCCTTCCCGAGGGCGGGTACCAGGGCGAGTACGTCGCCGACTGGGCGGCCGAGATGCCGGTCGACGCCGACCCCGTCCAGTGGGGGTACGAGCGCGCCGTTCGCGACGCCCGGGACACCCTCGAGGCCATCGGCGTCCACTTCGACACCTGGTTCAGCGAGCGGTCGATGGTGGCGTCGGGCGCCATCGAGGCCGCCCTCAACGACCTGCGGGCGCACGGCTACGTCTATGAGGCCGACGGCGCCACGTGGCTCCGCACGACCGACCTCGGCCTGGAAAAGGACGAGGTGCTGCTGAAGACGGGCGGGGAGCCGACCTATCTGCTGTCGGACATCGCGTACCACCGCGACAAGTTCGAGCGCGGGTCGGACCACCTCATCGACATCTGGGGCGCCGACCACCACGGCCACATCAACCGGCTCAAGGCGGGGATGCAGGCGTTGGGTCACGACCCCGACGATCTGGAGATCCTGCTCGGGCAGCTGGTGGCGGTGCAGCGCGGCGGCGAGATCGTCCGCATGGGCCGGCGGCGGGGCAACTTCGTCGAGCTGGCCGAGATCGTCGACGAGGTGGGCGCCGACGTGGCCCGGCTGACGTTCCTGTTGCAGTCGATCGACACCCGCCAGGTGTTCGACATCGACACCGTCGTGCGGCAGTCGATGGACAACCCCGTCTACTACGTCCAGTACGCCCACGCCCGGATCGCGTCGATCGGGCGCATGGCGGCGGAGCGGGGCGTCGAGCGGCGCCCTCTGGAGGACGTCGACCTCGGCGTGCTCACCCACGAGCGCGAGCTTGACCTCCTGCGCAGCCTGGCCGAGCTGCCCGACGTCGTGGCCGAGGCGTGCCGCACCCGGGCGCCGCACAAGGTGACGACGTGGGTGCGGGAGCTGGCCGGGCGCTTCCACGGCTTCCTTTCCAGCACATTGGGATCCTAAGCTTAGAATTCCACGTGGACAAGTTGTCGCG
>JADMIO011301977.1_pt1 | contig 38022 bp, 36 predicted proteins | sample 8958161 | NCBI WGS metagenome assembly JADMIO01 (sample SAMN16585339, study PRJNA669376) | soil metagenome | isolation source: Crop rotation soil | place: USA: Cullars Rotation, Alabama | collected 2011 | reverse complement strand
CCGCTGGCGAGTTTCCACAATCCTAGACCGGCGAGCACGCCCGCCGCTATTACGATCAGTGCGGCCATTTCAGTAGTAGCGTCCAGGTCGCGGCCGCTAACCGCCGCATACGCGACTAGGACTATTCCTATCGCGCCAACCAAGATTGCCGTCGCGAGCGCTTGAAATCCGTTCAACCATAGGAAGCCGATTGTGCCGGACAATCCACCGAGCAAAGTGAATGTTCGAATGCCGCCGAAGTGAGATTCCGGGCCCGTCGCGTGTCCGGACCACTGCCGCTCCACACCCACCGCGGCGCCGCAGAGCAAGCCGACGAGTATCCCGATGATCGGGTAATCCATTACGAAGTCCCGTCTCTCACAGCTCAAGTATCATATATTCGTCAAAGGTTGAAGCCTCGCGCTTTTGACGGGCAATACTGCCCTGCTGATATCGACAACATCGTCGTTCTGATGTGCTTTCAAGAAAGAGGGCGATCCCAAACACGGCGGCTAGCCATTTCGCTTGGCGATGCGTTCGGCACGGATGCGCTATTCCTACCCTTACGCTTTTTCGAATCGACGGAGGTGGAGCATACCTGTTACGATGGTGCACCACCACGCACTTAACTCATGAAGCCCGTATGGAGAGTAGCAATCCTAGCGACTGCAGTCGCCCTGCTTGTTGGGTGTTCCCGGGATGTTGCCGATCCTACGATCCACGGCAGCGCGTCGACCCGCCTCAAACCCATTACTGCAGCATTAGCAGACCCGGCAGTCCGGAAGACGATCTACTTGCCGGTCTATTCCAGCATTTATTGGGGTCTAGACGGCAACGAGAACATGGTGAATTTGGCAGCCACTATCAGCGTTCGAAATATCAGCCCACGTTATCCGCTGGTTTTGAATTCCGTCCGCTATTACGATTCCGAGGGCAAGGAAGTACGGGAGTACGTGGCAACGCCTTCTGAATTAGCACCTTTAGCTTCAGTGGAGTTCGTTGTACAACAAAGGGACACGGCAGGTGGTCCCGGAGCGAACTTTTTGGTGCGGTGGGCAGGTGCCGCTGACATTGATGAACCTCTTATAGAGGCTGTTATGGTTGGCCAGATAGGAAACGCGGGCATCTCATTTACGAGTGCCGGACGGGAGGTCAAGAATGTGGCGCACTAATCGGATTCATTGCGGGGGGACTTCAGAAGATTCTTCTCAAACGCTTGTTTAATCCAATGCTCCACAATTGCTTGCCCAAATTCCGGCCGCACTAACTTCGCTCGGTCCTGCAGCCAGCCGTTCTGCTCTTTCCTCAGGTATAGCCCCTCAGCTGGTTGGTCTCCGAACTGGGAGGGTAGCGAAGACAGGAGACTCTTCAGTTCCTTTAGCGTGAACCGTCCTGCAGCGACGATTGGAGCAGTAACAATGTCCAACGGTTGAGCCCATTCATCGCGCCGATCAGCGCTCCAGAACTTCTCTGCATGAAGGTCGTAGACGTCAAAACCGACAAAGTAGTCTGGCAAATTACCATAGCGCACGCTATGGACCGCGAAGCACCACTCTCCAAACAGCATCAGGGCGCCGCTCATCGCTTCTTGGAGGCGGCTGCGATGCTGCGCGAGCCACGGCCAAAGAGTATGAAATTGAGGATGACAACCGGGCCCGAGCACCGTACCCCGATTCTTCACTTGCATCGTACCAGTCGCGTCGAAAAAGATCGCGATGTTGGCTCCATCCACCTTCTCCTCGACAACAATGGGCGAGTCGAGGAAGTCTTGGACTTCGCCGGCCGAGAGCACTTTATCTGTCCTGGGCGTACCTGGACCAAGCCAAGCTAGATGGGGAGTATGGGGGAACTTAAAATCCATTATTCTCCCGGAGGTCTACAGGACCCATCTTTTTCTCATAATACGGCCGCAAGAAGGCCTCATCGACAAAGTCGATCGTAATGCCGGCCATGGCCAAGCCGTCCTTCCACCCAATCCACTTGCTGTCGGTAGCCTGCAGAATCGGAGGCTTCTTTGGGTGCGCATAGGCGACGGCGATGAACTTGCGATCCGATGGATCGATGATGCTGACGATGTCCTCCGTAACGTCGGGGAACTGTTCGAAACCGCTCTCGTTCGGCGTGAGTTCGACCGCTTGGCAATGCTTGGCGTTAAAGCGGTGTTTTGCTAACCAGAGGTAGAACATATCGCCGAATCCAGACCGCGACAGAGACGGGAGCTTCCTACCATATTCCCCAAGAATCAATCCAAGAGAGTCGGTACAAACGATATTGTCCTTCATGACAGCCTGCAGACGATCCGCACAGTTTGCTGCAATTGGCTTCCATTCTGCATCGGTGCCATTTGCGGCGATGAGCACATTCGTATCCACGACGATCGGTTCGCGGATGCGGACCGTCTTCTTTCGAGCCCGCATGCCCCGTTAAGCCTTTCGGGCGCGGGCTGCTGCTGCCGCCAAACGCACTCGGACGTCTTCCATCTCATCTCCAAAAAAATCCTTTGGCCAATTCATGATGTCGCCGTCCTCATTCAGTTCCAGAGGCTCGATCAAGGAGCCGTGGGGAGCTGATCGGCAGAAATAAAGAGCAATATCGGCCGGGTTGACCACTTCCTCCGCGATGAGACGTTGGAGCCGATAAATGAAGTGTTCGGAATGACTCTCTATCAGCAGTTGAATATTGCGATCTTTTCCATCTTCTCTCGTACGAATTGCCTCGACGAAGAGATTCGCCAAGTAGGCTTGTACGCGAGGATGCAGGTGCAGTTCAGGCTGTTCGATTACAATCGTGGATTCGGCTCCCGCGTAGAAACACTCGACAATAACCGGTAGCACCTGAGATACGCCGAAACCCACGTCCGGCAAATTTGTTTCTACGTCACCACTGACAGCTTCGACGACGATTTCATATTGCTTGGACGCCCTAGCGAGAGCCTTAGGGTCGAAGTTGTCCAGGAGACCAAGTTCCTTGAGCCAGCGCGCCGTTATCCCGAGAAAACTTTCAGCGCGCTTGTTGCGCCCCCGGCTGACAGAGCGCCCTTGCGACGCCAAAATCGCCGGAATCGCGTAGCGCCCGTCGAAGCCCACGCTTTCAGGTGCAACCCCGGACCAGCTATAGGTACGGCGCGGCCGCTGCCGAAGCGGTCCCAGATACTTGATTCTCCGTAGCTGATGTTCGAGACCCAGAACCAGTTCGCTTGTAAACCCGGCATTCTGGAAATAGGCTAGGACCTCATCGGGAAAACCGTAAAATCGAAGTGGTTCCGGTAGAGTCCATGCACGGCCTTGGTTACGAACCAGCTGGTATGGGTTCGCCGTCATGGCATACTTGCTAAACCCTTCACGGCGCATCTCCACGGTTAGTCCGCCGCTGGCCGGATTCCCCAATCTATAACGAAGTGATCCGATCGACTGTCGCGCAGCATCGTCTTCGGATAACACCTCAGCTTCAAACTGGAGGTCGCGACCCGTATATTTTTTCTCCGTGAGAACATCCACAACCTCCATCACGTCAGGTAGAGTCCATGCCAGCGAGAACTCAATGTGCCGTTTCGTGTCGTGGCGGTAGACCAGGTCCCGATATGTGCCCAGATCCACGTCCGTCGTTTCGTCCCCAGGATGGAACACTTGCTTGCGGTCTCGTGATTCTGAGGACTGGCGGAGCATAAGAAGAAATTGCAGCAGGGATGTTTTGCCGGCACTATTCGATCCAAAGAACACAGTGATGGGGGCGAGGCGAATCTTTCCGGTATCCCGCCACGCTTTGAAGTTCTTGATGGCAAGCTGAACGAGCATCTAGCGTTATCTCTCTTTCTAAGCGTAAAGGGTGCTGTCAAGGAGATCGGCGACTAGAAAGGCCCGTGCGCGGCCTACGGGGTCGGTTGCCAGAATTTCTTCGGAGTCCGGCAAAGTGAGCAACACGCCCAGAGCTTCTATTTCACAATCGTGCCGGAATTCTGCCGCGGATTGGTGATGGTGCGATGCGTCGAACTGGGCCCCAAGCGCCGCCAACTGGCGCGTTTTGATGCGGTTATTGGGAACGGAGCCATAATCTTCCATACGAAGGGTATGGTACAACTGCACCGCCCTCCTACATGCCACTAACTTGGCAAGTCTAACGTCATTGACCCGACGCGGCCGTTGATCGCGGAGCGCGCCTGAGGACCCCGTTGCGTCGTTCTCACTAATCGTCGCGGCCATTCGTTTGGCACGATTAAGCCTTTCCGCGAATTCAGTGGCCGATGTGCGGCGAGGCAGGCAGAGATGGGGGTGGGAGCGCTCGGTGAGAACACGCTCGAGAGACGGAAATTCGACAGATTTGATCATTCTTTGCGCGGATCGTGCCGGCTCGTGCACCGGAACGCAACCTTTAGAATACTGCTTGGGATGGATAGGTTGCGATGGATCTAACAAGAGAATATCCCATTGGAATCGATCAACAGGTGAACGCCGAATCCAGCGTGCACTCAACGACGTAAGCCTGTACGTATTCAGCTCCGTGCTAGGCTGACGATAATAGATCCTTTCTGTTCCCGTTAGACACTAATCGGGCGCCAATTGCAATGCGATATCTGGCATTAGCTGCTGACTACGACGGTACAATCGCAAGCGATGGACGCATGTCGACTGAAGTAGTTTCGGCAATGGGCCGCCTACGAATGTCCGGCCGACGTGCAATTCTTATAACTGGCAGGCGACTGGAAGATCTCCTTGCTGTCTGTCCCCACGAAGACTTGTTCGATTACATCGTGGCGGAGAATGGCGCTGTTGTCTACGATCCGCGGACGCGTGAGGTAACTGTTCTCGGCAAGAGACCACCGGCGAGGTTTGTGGAGCGCCTTCGCAGCTTGGGCGTCGAGCAGCTCGATGTTGGGCGGGTGATCATTGCGACATGGTTGCCGAATCATATTGCGGTGCTGCAAGCCATCCAGGAAACGGGATTGGAATTGCTCGTGATCTTCAATAAAACCGCGGTCATGGTACTACCCGCAGGATTGAATAAGGCTACGGGGTTGGATTATGCGCTGCGAAAGCTTGGTTTGTCTTTCCATGAAGTCGTTGGTATCGGGGATGGTGAGAATGACAACTCATTTCTCGAACGTTGCGAATGCGCCGTGGCCGTTTCCAACGCTGTTCCATCGGTTCGCGAGATGTCTGCTTTCATAACCAAGGGCGAACGGGGGCAGGGCGTGATCGAACTAATAGACGAGTTGATCACGGATGATCTCTCGGGGCTGGAGGGCAAACTCACGCGCCATTTCATCGCACTAGGATTGCGTTCCGATGGATCGAAGGTTAATGTCCCGCCCTATGGCGTGAATGTCCTCATCGCCGGGCCTTCGGGAAGCGGGAAATCCACAGTAACCGCCGGGATAGTGGAGCGTCTTATTGCGCAGGCGTACCAAGTCTGCATCGTCGACCCGGAGGGTGACTACGGTGCATCACAGGGTGTACTCACCCTTGGCGACCGCCGCCACGCTGTTGGTATCAGCGAGGTACTCGCCGTTCTCGAAGATCCGAAGATCAATCTTAATATCAATCTGTTGGGCATTCCATTTTCGGACCGTCCGGGATTCTTCGGTCAGCTCTTTCCGAGCCTTCGGACTTTACGCATCCGAACCGGGCGTCCGCACTGGATCATCCTTGATGAAGCTCATCATATGCTTCCCATTGAGTGGGGACATCTGACGGACGCTTTACCCAATGCCTTCGGCGAGACCGTCTTTGTCACGGTACGGCCCGACCATCTCGCGGCTGGGGTCTTGTCGCATGTCGATGTCGTTATGGCGGTAGGACCCTCCCCCGACGAGACACTACGCAGCTTTAGCAGTGCTAGCGGTAATTCCCTTGTGTCTCTTGAAAAAGTGAATTACGAGGAAGGTCGAGTCGTCGTGTGGTTCCCTCGTGGAGGCGATGCTCCATTCTCCCTAAGCATCATCACGGCAAGCGGCGAACGCATTCGGCACCGGCGCAAGTATGCGGAAGGCAACTTAGGCCAGCACAGCTTCTATTTTCGCGGACCCAATCATCGTCACAACATCAAGGCCCATAATCTAGCCATGTTCTCGCAGATTGCCGAGGGCATTGGCGAGGAGACATGGTTATTTCACCTTCGTCGTGGCGATTATTCGAAATGGTTTCGAGACAGCATCAAAGATTCTTACCTTGCGACTCAGATGGAGCGCATCGAACGAAGGGCTAACCTTGAGCCTCAGGAAACTCGAAACTTAGTGCGAGGGCTCATCGAATCCCGATATACGCTTCCTGAATGATAGCGACCACCGTGGGCGGCCTATTTGCTGGTGGCCAGCTGGACGCAAATACGTGCGAGCAAGCCCAAGCCATTGTTTGATTCTCATTGACCTGTAACGACGTCATACCGATGTCTTGAGCTGCGCTCAGACCAGAGGACGGCCGCTGATCCCTTACATTTAATTCGCCGCGAGGATAACGCATCAACTATTGCGCGCATCAGCAAACCCTAGTTGGGGCGAAGTTAAGGAATGAGGCCTCATGGAATCCAGGTTTCGGCTCCCCCGAATGATAGGACCGTAATTGGCTGCCTATCTAGATGAGAAGCCGACCGGTCGGGAGTGAGTCGATCGCGTCAAAGTCCTGCTGCCGACGGACGCTTATGACTGTTTGTTGTGGATTAACACTGAGCAGAACAGTGAAAAGAATCATGGGGCTTCTAAGGCTCATGCTGTCTGCGGCTAGATGTTGTGCGGCCGGAACCCATAAAAACGGATGGTTTCTTCCCCGTTAAGCAAGAGGGGTCGCTAAGGAGCATTGTTGACGTCGCCAGAATAAGGCGAAGATGGTTTTGTTGAATCGCTTCTCCCCATACCTTTAATCCATCATCGTCGTACGCGTTTTACTAACGCGCCGGCCCGCGCCTTCGCAATTCAGCCTGCCAGATGATTGAATTCAATTCTCCTCCGACCAATACGGCGCCGCCGGACACATACAACCAGATTAGAAGTACGATGACAGCCCCAAGAGATCCGTATGTCCTATCGAAAGAATTGAAGGTCCGCAGGTACAATTTGAAAATAGCGGACGCAGCAATCCAGCAGACCAACGTCGCTATCGCTCCAGGCAAGTTCGCTTCCCAACGAGGTCGCCGGAGATTGGGTGCGAATCTGAACACAAGCGAAAGCCCAAGCAGGAGAAATAAAATGCCGACCAACCACTCGACCGCCGTCGAAAGGCGACCGATTTGTGCGACGGCGGGAAGATAGGCACCCATCGCATCTGCCACCCCCTTACTTGCAAGAATCAGAAATAATACTGCGGCAACCAGCACTCCGAAACAAGCAGTCAATGCAATGGCCACGAGTCTGCGCTTCCACCACACTCTTGCTTCTGATACGTTGTAGGCGACGTTTAAGCCTTTAATGATCGCATCCATTCCTGAAGAGGCGATCCAGAGGCTAGCCAGCAGTCCAAATGTTACCTTGCCCCCAGCTGTCTCCTCGGTAATTTCGCGAAGCGTATCGGCCAGCAACTCGAAAGCAGAAGGTGGCATAACATTGTGCAGGTATAACAGCATTTGAAAGTACAGATCCGTTTCCTCGGCGAAGAGGTGTCCTACAATTGCGGACATAAAGATTAGCAACGGGAATAGCGCCAGCAGAAAGTAGTAGGAGAGTTGAGCGGCGCGACCAAGCATGTCATGAGCGCCTACTCTTTTCACCAGTTCCCAGATGATCTCTCTCCACCCCAAGCCGCCCAAAGTCATCGCCCGGGCTGCGTAGCTTAAGAGGGCCCGTCGATAGCTGTCGACCGCCATTTAAATTGACGCGATCCAGAACTGCATCTTCTACCATGAATATACTGTTTCGCGAGTAAGCAATACAGTCATGGGCCAACGACAAGGATGATCATCTTTCAACTGAGTTCGGCCCTCGAAGGAATTGCAAATCTACAACACGTTGTCCTCTCAGTGCGGCGGCCTGTTCCAGAACTTTCCGGGCATATTCAGCGATAGTTCGCACCCCAGTTTCGTATTGAGTATTAGGGTTACCTGGGCCACCATTGTAGGCGCCGACCGCCTTGCCGGCGTCACCTTGGAAGCGGTCGAGCAAGTCCCGAAACAAGAGGCCCGCATATGTGGTAAGAACCCGGTGGTCGAGTCCTACAACGTCGAAATTCATTGGAGGTCGGAGATGTTCCGGCAGCAACGCGTAGTCCCGTTTGTCTCGAAGGTAGAGTGCATGAACGTATCGAATAGTCTCGCGCGTGATTTGCCAGACTCCGGATGACTCATTGAGAACCAGGACGCGCTTGCCGCGGCGCCGAAGAATGATGTCGTCCTTCGCGGCACGTCTCTTCCACACCGCGTGGCCCAGATCCCCCTTCACGTTCATGTAGTTGTTCTCCATCCCGCCAATTCCGAGGAAGAAATCCAAAGGCAGATCATAGAATTTGGCGATACGAACGATATCTTCAGCTAATTGTTGTGCTTCGTCCGATGTTAGGGCGTGCGGGACGGGCTCAATCCGACGGCGGATGCGCGGATCCGTACCAGATTTGAAGCGGATGAATTGTCGCGCATACGCAATAACATTCTTTTCAGACAGCTGTTCCAGTTTCTTGTAGGTGGGGAAATTGTATGCGCTGACAAAGTTCTGCGTTTGGGCTCGTTGACCTTGCAGCACCCGGTTATCAACAGACACCCAAAGTGGCGTGAGGAACGCAAAGTCGCTTGTCAACTCATACAACTGCGGAACTCCGGAGATCAAGTCATTCGGTAAGACCTGTTTCAGTTCGTACGTGATCTTTCCGTCTCGCAAGGAATGCGTCAACAGGAACTCTCTATGCGCCATGCTGGGCCTGGACCTTAAGTAGTCGAACATTAGGTATGCAAACAGTTCGTCTTCGTAATCCGCGAGTTGTCCCACCAGTTGGCCGCCGGGAATGCGGAGGATGAGCGTTCCATTTTCAGTAAAACTCTTGGGCATGCGGCTAGAGAGAGAGGGAATGGTTCTGAGCCGGTAATGATCATAAAACCAAACGGTGAAGGCAGCGGGTGCGGTAATCGCCAGCAAAACAATGGCAATTCGAGCGAACTTACAAGACTTAAGCCAGCTTTGCAAACTCAGATGTTACACCAGACCGTGTCTTTCCGCTCCAACTAAAGCGGAACGAGCGGACGAACTCTATTGAATCGCTACCGCTGCACAAAAGATTTGACCCATGCTACATAGCGCTCCATCCAAGCCTGAAGGAACCGTTTAGTGTCCGAGTTCGCAATATCGCCAGATGCGTCAAAAAAACCGTCCTTCACCTGGATGAACGCCTCAGGTTGAGCAAGCGTCGGCACATCCAGGTAAGCGAGCACGTTCCGCAAATGTTGCTGTGCCATAGAGGTGCCCGGGGTTCCGACTGAGGCGCCAATGACGCCGGCTGGCTTGCCCTTCCAGGCGCTCTGCCCGTAAGGCCTCGAGGCATGATCGATCGCGTTCTTCAGCACACCTGAAATAGAGCGATTGTACTCAGGCGTGACAAATAAGAGGCCATTGGCTACCCCAATCTCGCTTTTTAATCGCTTCACGGATGCCGCTTGGTTCCCGTCATCGTCCTGGTTGTACAGGGGTAAGTCGTCTATTCGCGCATCATGAAAGACGAATTCTTCTTGCGCCAGGCGTTTTAGGGCGTTAGCCAATTGCCGGTTATACGAGTCGCGACGCAGGCTGCCGATCACAACGGCGATCTGATATTGGCTCATGTAAATTTCTCCCCGGTGCTGAACCTGACAAAGCCATTCTGCCATAGCCTGCGCAGGGATGCTCTTCTTTTAGTGGTGATTGAACTGATACAGGCCGTTAGCGGATCGGAACGGCGAATTATCCCTTTTCGCGCGGTCAGCGGCGTAGTCGTTTGCCGGTTTCAAGCTCATCCGCGAATAGGTTCTATTTTGCGGATCTCCAGTATCGAACGATTTGGGTCAAGTAGATCCAGGTTACGGTTGAAATGGCGAACTTCTCCGCTTTTCGCGTTTCCCATCCGAGCTTGCAGTAGAGCCAAACGCCGGCCGTCGTTTGCGATGTATCCGAACGAACAATAGGCCTTGGTTTGTTGATAAGTTGCGATGAAACCTTTGCGGTTTCGGTGCGTCCGATGATCGAGGTGCGGAAGAGCGTGCCGAAACGGAATGAGCAATCCGAGGTATACTGCGCTTTCATCAGAGACCCGGGCTTCGGATGCTCTGACACAATTGGCACTCGATCTTTACTGGACTTGGAATCATTCAGCTGATGAGGTGTGGAAACACCTCGACGCTGAGCTTTGGGAGCTCACCGGAAACCCCTGGCTGATACTGCAGGCCGTTTCACAACGAAAGCTCGATGAGTTAACCGACTCCGCTTTTCGTAGTCGCGTAGAAGATCTCCTGGCCGAAGTAAACGCCAAAAAGGCGGCTCCGACTTGGTTTCAAACGGCTCATCCGGAACCGCGGTTGCGCACGGCGGCCTATTTCAGCATGGAGTATATGCTCAGCGAAGCCTTGCCCATTTATTCCGGAGGTCTGGGCAATGTCGCGGGCGACCAACTCAAGGCTGCAAGCGACCTTGGAGTCCCTGTTATCGCTGTGGGGCTGCTCTATCAACAGGGCTACTTTCGTCAGGAACTCGATGCGCATGGAGAGCAGCTGGCGCTCTATCCCGTAAACGAACCCGGGCAACTGCCGATCAAGCCGTTGCGGACCGATGGCGGCGAATGGCTGCGGATACCCTTCAGTCTTCCTGCCGCCAAGATTTGGATTCGGACGTGGGAAGTTCAGGTGGGACGAGCCAGGTTGTATCTGCTGGATACCAACGATCCCGCCAACCTGCCTCAGCATCGCGGCATTACAAGCGAACTTTATGGCGGCGGTCCGGAACTGCGGCTGAAACAGGAATTGATTCTTGGCCTTGTAGGTTGGCGCCTGCTGCGCGCGCTTGGTATCCAGGCGGACGTGTGCCATCTAAACGAAGGGCATGCGGCGTTCGCCATACTCGAGCGGGCCCACTCCTATATGGAAGACGCCCGATTACCCTTTGCAGACGCGCTCGCCACCACGCGTGCTGGAAATATATTCACAACGCATACGGCGGTGGATGCCGGCTTCGACCGTTTCGCTCCCGATTTGATTAGTCAATATATGTCACGATACGCGCAGGATGCCCTCGGGATTTCTCTCCGGGATCTGCTCGCATTGGGCCGTGTTAACCCGGGAGATGATGCCGAGCCATTCAACATGGCCTACCTCGCTATTCGGGGTAGCGGGTCGGCCAACGCCGTGAGCCGTCTGCACGGACAAGTTAGTCGCCGTTTGTTTCAATCGCTGTTTCCGAGATTCCCGGAACGGGAAGTGCCGATCGGTTACGTCACCAATGGCGTCCACGTACCAACCTGGGATTCTGCGCAGGCCGACCAAGTTTGGACCAAACTCTGTGGCAAAGGGAGATGGCGCGGCGACCTCGCGACGACCACAGCGAGTTTCCGTGCTGTTGACGACGCGCAGCTCTGGCACATGCGCGAATCAGGGAGGCAGTCCCTGGCCAAATACGCCAGACAGCGGGCCGCGCGCCAGCAGGCGGGCTACGGCGCGTGGCCGCAAGACGAGCATGAAGCGAGCGCCGTCCTCGATGGGAATACGCTGACTCTCGGCTTCGCCCGCCGATTTGCCATTTACAAACGGCCCACTCTCCTGCTGCACGATCGCGATCGCCTGGCGCGGATCCTCACAAATCCGCAGAGGCCTGTTCAACTGGTCCTGGCCGGGAAGGCTCATCCGAAGGACACAGCCGGTCAAGCGTTGATTCGCGAATGGACAAGTTTTGCGCGCCAGGCCAGCTTGCGTTCGCATGTGGTGTTTTTGAGCGATTACGATATGCTGCTGGCAGAGCGCCTGGTCGAGGGCGTTGACGTCTGGATCAATACGCCGAGGCGGCCGTGGGAGGCGAGCGGCACGAGTGGAATGAAAGTCCTCGTAAACGGAGGCCTGAATTTGTCCGTTCTTGATGGATGGTGGGCTGAAGCATATACGCCCGACGTCGGCTGGGCTATCGGCGATGGAGCCGAACACGGCGAGGATCCTGCGTGGGATCGCGCAGATGCGGAAGCGCTCTACGCAGTTCTCGAAGACAAGATCATCCCGGAATTTTACAGCCGTGACAAAAATGGCATCCCGACAGAATGGATTAAGCGCATGCGGGAGAGCATGGCGCTGCTAACGCCTACTTTTTCGGCGAATCGAACGGTCCGGCAATACACAGAGGAGCAGTATATTCCTGCCGCGACCGCCTACGCGGCGCGCGCTGCGAATCGAGCAAGAGCGGGCATAGATCTCGTGGCATGGCAAAGAAGAATTATCGAGCGGTGGAGCGAGCTTCGTTTCGGCTCTCTTAAAATAGAGTCTGTCAACAACAATTTGGAGTTCGCTGTCGAAGTCATGCTGGGTGGTCTGAATCCATCCGATGTGCGGGTGGAGTTGTATGCGGACACACCGAACGGCGAGGCCGAATTTCACCAGGAAATGGGGAGAGAGCAGCAGACTGCGTCTAATCCAGCCGCTTACATATACTCCGCACGGACACCTGCCACCCGCCCGGCAGGCGATTTTACGCCCCGGGTCGTCGCTTATCATCCAATGGCTAAGGGACTCGAAGTGAGTCGAATACTTTGGCAGAAATGACGTCTGCGCGAATCTATCCGGCTGGGATCGCCCTGGCGAGCCGAGCTTAGCGAGGCTCAAGCGGCAAAGGCAGGCGCATAGCTAAATCAGCGAAACAGCCCTTCAAGTGGTAACCGCACCCCGGTCAAAATTGCAGTAAAGGCCATTTGAAAATCTGGGCACTTTCGTAGCTCTCTGAATCTGAAGCCCCGATGTTTGCGGCGAAGCAATTGCTATCACCTCGCAAGGAGATTCGCGACATGTACAAAGCAGTAACTCTTCTTACAATCACAACCAGCCTCTTTGCCGCTGTTAGTCAAAAGGACCGGCAAGAAGTTGCTGAGCGCCTCACCGAGGCGTCGGCTGTCTTATCGGAGATCATGTCAGCCGGTGACAAGGGTATTCCGCAAGATCTTCTGGAGAAAGCGCAGTGTACGGTAATTGTTCCGGGTTTAAAGAAAGGTGCGTTCATTGTCGGTGGGCAGTTTGGCAAGGGATTCATCACGTGTCGAGGTGCGGCGGACCGCGGCTGGTCTGCGCCTGCAGCCATTAAAGTTGAGGGGGGCAGCGTCGGCTTCCAGATCGGAGGCTCGGAAACTGACGTCATTATGCTGGTAATGAACCAGCGTGGCGCCGACCGGTTGATGCAAAGTGAGTTCACAGTAGGCGGCGAAGGTGAAGTTGCGGCCGGTCCTGTCGGCCGTACGGCCTCCGCGCAAACCGACGCGAAGTTGACCGCGGAGATGCTGTCCTGGTCACGCTCGCGCGGCGTTTTTGCCGGAATTGCTCTTAAAGGCACCACTTTGCGTGCTGATCCGGGTGAAAATGAAGTCTTATACGGCAAGGAGTTGGATACCCGTGATGTAGTAACTGGCAGGCTGGCCCCGACTCCTGAAGGCCGGCGATTGATCGCGGCCCTTACCAGGCACTCTCCGGCCGAGAAACACTAGACGTAGTGGCCGATTCTCAGAAGTTTGGCGAAAGACCTGAGCACGGGGCATAGGATCGCCACCGCAGGCCAAAAAAGATGGCCGTTGGAGATTCATTCGTCATTGGAGAATTCGCCGGATCCACGTCGATTACTTGAAATATTGCTCCGCGCGAAGTCCTTGCTGGTTATCGAGATTGTCACTTAATGTAGATCATTCAGGCTGGCCAACGTCCCCCGTACCAGAAGCAAGTCGCGACGCGATAAAGGTAGTCCCTCTTACGCGTCCGGTTTCCGTTGAAGCAGAAGCGAGCTCGCGATGCTCCGAAATTTGAAAACTAGGAATCTAGAAGGACTTTCGCGAAATCAGTCCATCTCGGGCACAAGTTAACGGCAGCTCTTCCCACGAAGGCAATAAGCCTCTCGCCTGTTGTCTGTTGGGAGGAACCTGATTTCCTAATCACTTCCTGAACCGACACAGACCGACAACATCGAGATAGATCCGCCATCAATGCCTTGGACAGGAAAAGTGATGTTTTCGCCCTGTTGGCGAGTCGCGATGACGTAGAGCAACGGCAGGTAGTGATCCGGCGTTGGCACGGAAAGCTTCGCCGCGGGGCCGAGCGTTTCATACTCGACCAGCGGCCTGAAATCGCCGGCGAGCATCATCTGCCTTGCATCCTGTTCGAACGTGACCGCCCAATCATAGGGTTCAGGCATGTGCCGGCCCCAGGCATAGCTATGCAGATTATGGACCAGGTTCCCGCTGCCGACGATCATTATGCCCTCGTCCCGCAGTGGCGCAAGTTTCTTGCCAATCTCGAAATGGAAGGAAGCGGGCTGCGATTCGTTGATGCTCAGCTGCACGACGGGAACATCGGCCTTAGGATAGGCATGGACGAGGACTGACCAAGTCCCGTGATCCAGTCCCCAGCTGTGATCGAGACTGACAGGCAGCGGCGCTAGCAGTTGCTGGACGCGGCGGGCGAGCTGAGGGTCACCGGTCGCGGGATACTGCACCTGGAACAATTCCGACGGAAAACCGCCGAAATCGTGAATTGTCCGCGGCGCCGTGCTGATCGTGACGCCCGTTCTCGGCACATACCAGTGCGCGGAGATCGCGAGGATCGCTTTAGGCTTGCCTGATTGCGCTCCAATGCGCTGCCAAGCTTCGGTATAGCCGTTGGTCAGTACGGCGTTCATGGGGTTGCCATGTCCAAAGAAAATCGCGGGAATCAGTTGCGGCATGTCGGTTGACCTCCATAGTTTCCCCAGTGTTGCGTGGGCTTTACAATCATGCCCATTGTTCCAGCATTCGCTATTAGATTACAGAATAGTTTTTTCACGATCTCTTCGCTTTCGTTCCAGTGCGCAAGGGCAGACTTACATCCTTCGCCTTCCTCGGACGGCCGGCATTCATCGAAGCTCTTTTAGCAACGCACTTCTCGATGCGGCGCATGCTCAGCTCGGACCGCTTCCAGCGTGTTCACAAAAATCGCTTTTCGGCATTCTTTTTGATCAACTCGACAGTTTCGCCAGTCCTCGGCTGACTCGCCGATGCATCTTCCCCCCGAGGTCAAAAGCGAGCGCCGTCGTTCGTCCCATGCCGCTGCTTGCCCCGGTGATAACCACAACGTTGGCTTAAAGTTTTAGAACTGATCGCCCACGGATTTCTTCGTGCTTCGAGTGCGGCGGCGAATTCGGCATTATGTTGCGAACCCGGAGCGCAAGTCGGTTGGCTCCGCTAATCGGTTTCGTGTCGACAGCACGATCTCACGGCTCATGCTTCTTATTAGACCCATACACAGGACAACTCCTGTTAATGAACGCTACAGCATAACGAACTGTTGGAAAACCATGGTCTTGTAATTCAGGCGGAAGCTTGAGTAGTGCAATAATGACTGCGACGATGTTTACTCGCAGCCCTGGTTCGGAGCAATGGGTGTGAAATCCGCGCCTTTTGAGCACGTACTTGTCAATCTTGATGGCCTACTTCCAGAGTTGGAGGCGATCTACAAAGATATCCATTCTCATCCCGAACTTTCAATGCAGGAGAAGCGGACTGCCGGCGTGGCGGCGGATCACTTGCGCGCCGCCGGCTATGACGTGACTTCCGGCGTTGGCAAAACCGGCGTCGTTGGTTTGCTACGCAATGGCGAAGGACCAACCGTGATGCTCCGCGCTGACATGGATGCTTTGCCCGTTCAGGAAGCTACCGGTTTATCTTATGCCAGTAAGGTCAAAGCGGCCGATAGTACCGGGAAGTCGGGACCGGTGATGCACGCCTGTGGTCACGATATGCATGTAACCTGGCTGATTGGTGCGGCCAAAATCCTTGCGAAGTTTCGGGATGCCTGGACGGGAACGCTGATGGCCATCTTTCAACCGGGGGAAGAGACGGCCCAGGGCGCCCGGGCCATGATTGACGATGGGCTTTTCATGCGCTTCCCCAAGCCCGACGTCATCCTCGGCCAGCATGTCATGTGCATACCCGCTGGCGTGATTGCCGGTCGGATCGGGTCCATAACCTCAGCCGCGGACAGCCTGCAAATCAAATTATTCGGACGCGGCGCTCACGGCTCCATGCCAGAGGCGAGCGTCGATCCGGTTGTGATGGCGGCGTCGACAGTGTTGCGGCTGCAAAGCATCGTCTCGCGCGAGGTGCCTCCGACGGAGGCCGCAGTGCTGACAATTGGCGTGTTGCAGGCCGGGACCAAGGAAAACGTCATCCCCGACGAGGCAATTATAAAGCTGAACGTGCGCACGTTCGATGAGGGGGTCGCAAACTGGTGCTTACCGCGATCGAGCGGATTGTAAATGCCGAAGCGCAGGCATCAGGTGCGCCTAGGAAGCCTGAGATTACGTCGTTGGACCACTATTCGTTAACGACGAACGATCCGGAGGCGACCAGGCGAGTGCTTGACGCCCTCCGGGCCCACTTTCCCGCCGACGATGTGCAGGAGACCAAGCCAACAATGGCGAGCGAGGACTTCGGATCTTTCGGCGCCGAGTGGCATGTTCCGTCAGTCTTCTGGTTCGTCGGCGGAGTGGAGCGCGAGGTCTACGCGAAGGCGAAGGAGGAAGGCACGATCCGCGCACTTCCAACGAATCATAGCCCATACTTTGCACCCGTGATCCACCCCACCGTCGCGACAGGAGTTGAAACACTGGTTGTTGCCGCGATGGCCTGGCTGGGGAAATAAGCGCCGGCAGGACAGATTGATGGAGTCCTTTCACCTTGCAATCCGCATGGATACGTTTCACGTGATTCTCGACCTTGGCGGCACGTTCGTATTCGCTCTCAGCGGGGGCATGGACGGAGTCAAACACAGGCTTGATGTTTTTGGTGTGCTCGTATTGTCCTTCGCGGCTGCCACCGCCGGCGGGATCGCACGAGATGTCATGATTGGTGCGACTCCGGTCGTGGCGCTCGGGGATTGGCGATATGTCGCGGTTTCGCTGCTTGCGGGTCTGCTGACGTTCTATTGTTATTCATTCATTGATCGTCTGCGGGGTTCTGTCCTGATCTTCGACGCTGCCGGCTTAGCGCTTTTTGCGGTCACAGGCACGACAAAGGCCCTGGCATTTGACCTTGGTCCGGTCGGAGCGGCGCTGCTCGGGATGCTGACAGGAATTGGCGGCGGCATAATCCGTGACATCCTCGTCACGGAAGTTCCTGTTGTATTCCGTGCTGATCTATATGCCGTTGCTGCCCTCGGCGGCGCTGCAGTCGTTGTGGTGGGACAGATGCTGCAGGTTTCGTCCGCTGCTTCTATGATGGTTGGCGCGCTTCTCTGCTTTGGGGTCCGCTTTATGGCAATTCGGTATGGCTGGAGGCTTCCCGTGGCCGTTGGAAGATGACCGGCAATATGCAGAATGACTTTCGATGCAGAAGAAGTTCGCGTCAAACTGAACCGCCAAACGCTCACAGACGCGGGCGACATGATTAGCGAGAACCGGTAGGAAACCAGAACAGCAGACACTTCAAGGTCGAAAGGGTAGCTGGCAGAAAGATTCCTGCCTTGTTGAATTCAGTAGATGGTGAAGTAGTTGGACCGCGGCAGTTCAGAATCCTCGGAGGAAATGCGAAACGGCTCGCTCTTCAGGGAAAACCCCATGACAGGGGTTATAAAGGATTGAGCGGCGGGTCCTCCGCAAGGACACTACTAGAAAAATCAGGATAGCGTCCGCGTCTGGAGGTTGCTCATGCGAACAGCGATGGCCTTATCGAACGCTCTGGCAACAGTCGCCGGATCGCTTCTTGAAAGCTTGTCCATCTTGGCCGCCAGGGGAGGATCCTGTTTCAAGGACTCGTTGATCTGTCCCTGGCGTTCCTGTGGGTCGCCAGAAATTTATCAGCTTGTCGGTCGCCCTTATCGGCGACAGGGTCCCGATTGGCCTGAATTCCCCTGACACCGTCTAGGGTTGCGACCAGGTCAAGATTCCCTTTTGAGCGCCACGGGCCGCTCCTCGTCAAGCCATACTCCTGCCTTGGATCTCGCGTGCCGGGCACCGCCGATACCGCGGGGACGGCAGGCAGCATGTATCTTTCCGTCGGGCGGGTTCAGTTGCCGCGCGGCATCGTTCAGTATCGCTCCCAGATTTTCCGGAGTGCTGATCATCTTCGGGGCGGCCTGTTCCAGGGCGGAGGGGTTGCTTTTCGCCAGGGGTAGCAGGCGATCCTTGAGGTCGGGGTGAGTGCCGAGCTTCTTGTTCAACTCCTGCTTCCCGACGATTTTCAACGCAGCCCTGGATCAGGAGATTGGCGGGGCTGCGCGGCGGAATTTGGATCGCCACGAAGCGCAATCATGACACCCATGACCTGGCATCCCGCAAAGGCCCTTTATTTCACGGTCGTTCAATGAGGGATATTCTTCAGGCACGAGCCGAGTTCCTTCCGGTGGGGGTACATCCTAGTGTCATCATCGGAACGATGGCGAGGTCAGCCATAACGCTCTTTTGCATGAGGATCCCCGACACGTCGCACCCCTCTTCAGGTACTTCCAATGGGACGCCGCGATGACGATGCCAAGCTCCTGAACGTTGCTGCCCCGCGTGACTAGTGTTATGGCTTTCGTGTCGAAATCATATTCTAGCCACTTGAAGGACGTCAGCAGCGGTTTGTCAGAAATAACGAGACATTGCCATCCTGGTTGAAAATGAAATCAGCTTTCATCCCAGACGCCAGCGCCAGCCAAAAGAGTTCAAGCAACTTGCGTGTCTTCACAAACCGCCAGTCGCCTCGCGGACACGACAGCTTAAGCGGGTCGTTTTACGCCCCTTCATGACGTGAGTATTTGTTCAACAGGTTGAGCAGATCAGCCGCCTCCTTCGGAGGCGTCACGTGCCCGTTCACGATCTGCTGGTTTGTGAGAGCCTTGCCGTAAAGTTGCGTATTTTCGTCCTTGTCTTGACGCAGGGTTGCCCCTGTAAGGGCCAAACCGGCAAAGACACCCCGGGATCGCGAATAAGACAAGACCTTGGCGCGCATCGTCGCATCTGTTTGGGCGGTCGTGCTGCGGCCCACGGGACCGGCGGCCACCTCCGCGCGACCGCCCAGGGTGAATTTGCTCGATAGGATGCCCTGGAGGCTGCGCTGGTCCATGAGGAGCATCACAACATCTGTTTCCGAAACCCCAATCTGAAAGCCGAAACTGCCGCCCTCTACGCGTATGGCCGCGGGTGCGCCCCATCCTTCGTGGGTGTCTTTCCGGCACATCAGGAAACCGCGGCCATACTTCGCACCAATGATAAATCCAGCCTTCTTCACGCCCGGAACCACGGCGACACAGTAGGCCTTGGCAAGCAGGTCGTCGGGAATGCCCTGATCGGGCGCCTCCATGATCTCCCTGAGAACAGTGGCCGACTCATTCAGTCGCTCGGCGGCTGTATCGGCCAGCAGTACTGTTGAACCGGCGCCGCAGGCGAGCGCCAAGAAGAAAAACTCTGTAAGCTTCATCGGTCTGTCCTTCTTTCTGCCTATGCCAAGCCAGTTCCATGCGCGAATTGCATCGACAAGTCTAGCTGCGCAAGTTTGCCGCGTTCGACTCACTCTCCTGCAATTAGATGAATTCTTCCACACTTTGTGACGGAAAAGCTTGCCTCCGCATCACGCTTTAATCCTAGAGCAAATTCAGGTGACGAGCGGTCGCTAACCGGTTAGACCCACTATGCGTGTTGGCGTTGCGGTCCCGGGCGAATCCTTCCAGGCAGCGGTATCGTGGTCGCTTACTCTTACCTCAGAGACGAATGTCGTGATGACACCGCAGCGATATCTGAGAGACTGTCTCTAGATGCTCAAGACTGGGCAAGGGGACTGCCGAATAATGCTGTAAGCCTGGGTTCGCAATCGGCCGAGCTCCCGCTGGGAATGGCCGCGACCGATAATGACCAGTTCTGCCCCAGTTCGAAGCGCGGCCTCACGAATGACGGTGGGCACGACACCGCCGATTAACGAGATCTTTATCTCCAGCTCGGCTTTACGCTTCAACTGCTTGAGCTTCTCTTCGGCGATGGCGAACAGGTATTCTCGCAACTTGATTTCACCTCGATTGTGGGACATCTCGTCCGCAGGAGGAATAGCGTGAACCACCGTCAGCGTAGCTTCGAACAGCCGGGCGAACGCCATTGCGCTCTTGATCACCGGCACAAAGCCTTCGTCTGTGTCCACGGCGCAAACGATCTCCCGGATATCGGACCCCGTAGAAAAAGGGATGGCCTCGGCGTGGACCCCGGTCAGGACGGCGCAATCCATGTCGTGCAGGACTTTCGCAGTAACCGAGCCAAATAGGAACCTGCGAAATTTACCGTAGGAGTGGGTCGGCATCACGATCACGGAAGGCAACCTATCGCGGGCGAATTGGACGATAGCATCGGCCGCATCGCCCTGACAGATGACGATGTCATAGGCAGTGCCTTTGACAGCGCCGCGCAGGAAAGTCTCGATCGTTTCTCGCGGGCTATCGCCTACGTGAAGAAACAGAAGACTGGAACCGAATCGACGGGCCAGGTTTGCGCTGTATTCTGCCGCCCACGCACAGGCGGGGGATAAAGCGATCGGGACGAGTATCTTTGTAAGCTCAAACATTTCATTATTCGCAGTCAAAGACGTACCTCAGGCCGGTTCTGCCGCTCTGAGTTGCCAAAGCGCCAGTAAGACTACGGTGATCGCGAGAATTACCGGTCCGAGCACCGCCCCGGCGAGGCCGAAAGCCAATAACCCTCCGAAAACGGAGAAAAACACGGCCAAGGGATGAAGGCGAAGGTCATTCGCGACCAGAAGCGGGTAGAGGAAATTGTCGATCAACCCTACAACAACACCGCCCCAGATCGCGAGAATAATCGCTTTAACCCAGCTTCCTTTCAGAACGAGCAAAATCGCGGCCGGCGCCCAGACGAACGCTGTGCCCATGACGGGCAACAGGGCCAAAAGGGCCATGGCAGCGCCAAACAGGACGGGAGCGGGCAGCCCCAGGATCCAGAACATCAGTCCCCCCAGAAATCCTTGAATCAACTTGACCAAGAGATTTTTAGAAACCGATGTGTGTATGGTCTGAGCAATACGATCGAGCATCTCGTCGGTTTCTGTGGCGGAAAACGGGATAAGCCGGCGAAGAAGCCGTAGCAGGCCTTTGCGGTCGCGGAAAAAATAGAAGAGCGTCAGGAAAGTAAGGACCAATTGGGTGAGGATCCAGATAGAGCCGCTCACCCAGGCCGAGGCCCGCCCTGCCACGGCGCCGGCCGCGGTCTGGATCTGCTTTTCAACATCCAGTCTGGTTTCAACCCATTCCAAAAGCTTCACTATTGCCGGGTACTGTTGAAGGTTGGCGTGCAAGTTCGCCGAATTCAAATCCGTCCCCAAGCTTTGGAGCGTCTCAGTCAACTCAACAATCCGCCTTTGACTGAGAAAGACAGCGGGCGTCACGATCACCACCGATACTAGGCAGACCGAAATCAGCGCCGCTGCATTCGGCCGCATCCGGCGCGCTATCCAGGCGTGTAAGGGATGGGCAAGTATCGCGAGAGCGGCTGCCCATGTGATCACCGCGACGAAAGGACGAACCATGAGCCAACATAGGTAAAATGCCGAGGCGATCCCAAGGACGAGAATCACGGCATGAATCTGGCGGGGCGAAAAGGGTGAACTCGCACCTTTGCGTTCGGAAGCTTCGCGGTTCACAGGATATAGATAGCATGTTTGGTGCCAGCCCGGGTTCGCTCTTCCGTGCCAGCCGCGCCCAAGCCCAACGACGGATTGTGCGGGTAATCGGGATGACAGTCATGCTCCGGAGCGTTCTTCCGTCCGGTGCTACCATCGATCTCGGAAAGCTTCGAACGACCGATCTCGGAAAGCTTCGAACGACCTTTTACTCAGGGAAAGCCATCATGAAGAAATCAGACGGAAAAAGGTCGGTATCGGTGCTCCGCCAAGCGTGACCAAACAGCTTTGTAATGAGCAGCCCATCGCGAATTCCAGCCTTCAAAGTCTCTATAGACAAAGCCAATCGCCACGGCTTGGACCATTCGAGGCGAGCCGCCGGGTAAGAGGACGGCCGAATTGAAGTCCTGCGTACAGTGAATCAATTACCGTGAAAAGCGCTTTCTAATGCGCGAAGGACTTTCCAATGCGTCCTACTCTCGGGTTGATTTGAACGGGAGCGGGTTGAAATTGGGCACGGAGAGTTCGATGCCGGCTGGGTGCTTGTGGCGACAGACGCTACCACCCTGCCCTGTGCGCCTACGTTTTATCTGCCTCCAGGTTCCCCACGCACACAGGCCAGTGCGGCTAGGCAGAAATCATGTCACCTCAGAATTTCCCATATAAGGAAACCGTCGCCGCTGTGCTATCCGAGCAGGGAACGGCGGCAGAAAGCGGACTAAGTACAGAGGAAGCACGCGCGCGAATCGACCGGTACGGGAAGAATGAACTGGCGGCAGAGAAAGCCGTTCCCGGCTGGAGCAAATTTATTCGCCAGTTCCAGGACATGCTTGTCATCCTGCTGCTCGTGGCGACCCTCATTTCGACGGGGTTGTGGGTGTACGAGCGCGATACATCGCTTCCGTATGAAGCAATCGCAATCTTCGCCATTGTCTTGTTGAACGCGGTTATGGGGTACGTTCAGTCGGCGCGCGCGGAACAGGCAATTGCATCCTTGCGGGCACTGTCACCCGCCGAAGCAACTGTCCTGCGGGATGGCGAACGCCACAGCATTCCGACAGCAGACCTCGTCCCGGGTGACATCCTGCTGATCGAAGAAGGGAATACTATAGCGGCGGATGCCCGGCTGATCGAAAACACAGCGCTGAAAACAGCGGAGGCCGCGCTGACCGGCGAAAGCCTGCCGGTCTCGAAGGATACCGAAGCGATTGCCGACGATGTCCCCTTGAGTGATCGCCTCAACATGGTCTTTAGCGGCACAGTTGCAACCTATGGTCGGGCGAAAGCGGTGGTCGTCGGCACTGGCATGCGAACCGAAATGGGCCGCATCTCTGGTCTCTTGAAGAGCACCCCCGCCGAATCCACGCCCCTGCAGAAAGAACTGGACCGAACCGGGAAGCTCCTTGGCGTGATTGTGATCGTTATCGCCATCGTCATGATCGCAACCATCATACTCACGGAGCATGTGAGTGGGGTGTCGGCAATTGTGGACGTTTTTATCCTCGGCGTGGCCCTGGCCGTGGCGGCTGTGCCCGAGGGATTGCCGGCCATAGTGACGGCAGTTCTCTCCGTCGGCGTGCAGCGTATGGTACGGCGGAAGGCCATCGTCCGTCATCTCGCTGCAGTGGAAACGCTGGGGTCGGCAAGCATCATCGCGTCGGATAAGACAGGCACTCTTACAAAAAACGAGATGACTGTTCGGAAAGTGCTCACAGCGAGTGGCGCCGTTGCTGTTGGCGGAACCGGCTATGAGCCCAAAGGCACAGTGAATGAATCATCGGGCGCGCCATTGGGCGATGCGGTGCGAGCGGAACTGGAGCGTGCCCTGACCGTCGCTGACCGGGCGAATAATGCCGTGCTGGAGCAGGATGGCGGACGCTGGTTGATCCAGGGGGATCCGACGGAGGGTGCGCTTCTGGTGGCGGCCCGGAAAGCAGGACTGGATCCTGCCCATTTGGAATCGTGCTTCGTAAGAGTGGGCGAGATTCCGTTTTCTTCCGAGCGCAAGCTGATGAGCACAATCCATGAGGAGTCAGGGGGGGAGGAACGAACCCTGATCTTTACCAAAGGCGCACCCGATATATTGTTGGCTCGTTGCGCATACGAGTTCGTCGCTCCGGATAACAGACTACTAACCGAACAACGCCGCGCGGAGATTCTGAAAGCTGTCGACCTCCTGGCAAACGAGGCGTTGCGAACGCTGGGGGTGGCCTATCGCGCCTTATCCGAGAAAGCGCAGACTGCAGGCGCCGAAGAGCGAATTGAAGATGAGAGCCGCGAACGCAATCTCGTGTTCGCGGGGCTGGTGGGTATGATCGATCCGCCGCGTGAGGAAGCCAAGCTGGCCGTGGCGCGCGCGAAGGAAGCGGGGATACGCCCATTGATGATCACCGGCGACCACCCCCGCACCGCCGTCGTGATCGCGTCCGAACTGGGCATTGCCGGAAATGGCCGGGTGATGACCGGGATTGAAATCGCACGCCTTTCCGAAGAGGAGCTAAACGCCGCAGTGCGAGAGGTTTCAGTCTACGCGCGCGTGAGCCCTGAACATAAATTGCGGATCGTGCAGGCTCTTCAGCGCGGCGGAGCCGTCGTAGCCATGACAGGCGATGGAGTCAATGATGCTCCGGCGCTGAAAAACGCCGACATCGGCATAGCCATGGGCATCACCGGGACTGATGTTTCGAAGGAGGTCGCGGATATGGTGTTGGCCGATGACAACTTCGCGACAATCGTTGCGGCCATCGAAGAAGGGCGGACGATCTTTTTCAACATCCGAAAATTTCTGCGCTTCCTGCTGTCCTCCAATATTGGCGAAGTGATGACCATGTTCTTCGGCGTGTTGCTCGCCAAATTCCTGGGACTCAAGGCGGACGATAGTGGCTTGGCCTTGCCGCTCCTGGCGACACAGATTCTATGGATCAACCTGGTCACGGACGGAGGCCCCGCGCTGGCGTTGGGTCTCGACCCCATAGGCGCGGAAGTAATGGCCCATCCGCCGCGTCCCAGAGGGGAGAGGGTGATCACAGGCAGCATGTGGCGTGGCATAATTTTTGTGGGCGCTGTGATGGCAATGGGAACGCTGGTTATTCTGGACGCAAGTTTACCCGGCGGCTTCATAGAAGGTGCCCGTGACATGAGATATGCCCAAACCATGGCATTCACGACACTCATGCTATTCCAGATGTTCAATCTCTTCAACGCTCGATCCGACTGGCAGAGCGCCTTCATCGGCTTGTTCCGGAATCATTGGTTATGGCTTGCTATCGCGTTGTCGCTCGCATTACAAGCGGCGGCAATCTACCTTCCTCCGATGCAGCGCGCGTTCTCGACCACTCCCTTAAACGGACGAGACTGGTCGCTATGCCTGCTGGTAGCCAGTTCGGTATTTTGGCTGCGCGAGTTGAGTAAATTAATCTACCGTGACAACGTTGGAGCCGGAGGTTTTCATTGAAGGATCTATTGCACGAGGATCCACTTGAGGCTTCCTCGCGAGCGATGTTTCCCTCCGAGCATCAATGCACCGGTACGGCAACCTGCGAGGATCGTGAAAGCGATATTGATTCTGATCAAGGATGTGAACATCCCCCACTGTCTTGACGGCCGCATGAGATGAATAAGACGCGAGAGGAGCGTAACCCTTCCCCCAGCTTTATCCAGCAGGCCTTTTCTCGCGCGTCGGGCGCCGATCTCATCGAAGGCAACGCCGTTCGGCTTTTGAAGGACGCCGGTGAGAATTACCCTGCATGGCTGGAAGCCATTCGGACCGCCCGCCGTCACGTTCATTTCGAAAGCTACATCATCCACGAAGATGACGCAGGACGCGAATTTGCCGAAGCGCTGGCCGCAAAGGCCCGGGAAGGTTTGCGCGTGCGTGTGATCTATGACTGGGTCGGTGGATTTGGCAAGACCTCGAGAAAATTCTGGAATCGTCTACGCGCTGCTGGTGTCGAGGTCCGTTGTTACAACCCGCCCAGGCTTGACAGTCCCTTGTCATGGCTATCCAGGGACCATCGCAAGATGCTGGAAGTCGACGGAACGGTGGGGTTCGTATCCGGACTGTGCGTCGGAATGGCATGGGTGGGCGACCCCGGGAAAGGTATCGAACCATGGCGTGATACTGGCGTGGAAATCCGGGGCAAGGCGGTTGACGACATCGCGAAGGCATTCGCTCAAGTGTGGTCGATGCTCGGTGATGAATTGCCGGAGAACGAAGCCGCTCCTGTGAAATCGCCGCCCCCCGGCGAAACGCGCGTACGCGTGGTTGCGACCGTGCCCATGACGGCGGGAATGAGCCGCGTGGATGAACTGGTTGCCGCCCTGGCGCGGGAACGCTTGTGGCTAACGGACGCCTATTACGCGGGTATGACCTCCTATGTACAGGCGCTCACCGCCGCCGCGAAAGACGGTGTCGATGTGCGTTTGCTTGTGCCCAACGCGACGGATATACCGCTTCTGAGGCCTCTGTCACGCGCGGGGTACCGACCGCTACTGGATGCCGGCGTGCGCATTTTCGAGTGGAACGGTTCCATGCTGCACGCGAAGACCGCCGTCGCCGATGCAAAATGGGCGCGCGTCGGATCATCGAACCTCAACGTCTGGAGCTGGTTCGGAAATTGTGAATTGGACCTCATCGTAGAGGGAGAACATTTCGCACGGGAGTTGGAAGATATGTACCTTCAGGATCTGACCAATGCAACCGAGCTGGTCCTGGACAATAGAAACAGGGTTCATCCCACGCCAGAAAGCCATTCGCATCCCGTATCAAACAGTGGCACCGGGAGTGCCGGTCGTGCTGCCGCCGGCGCTTTGCGTGTTGGCAGCGCCCTGGGCGCGGCACTCACCAATCGGCGTGTTTTTGAACCGGTGGAAGGGCGGATCCTGTTGGCGGCCTCAGCGTTGCTCTTCTGTCTAACTATCCTCTTTCACATGTTCCCCGCGGCCCTTCGGTACCCGGCAATAGTTCTGCTAGCCTGGCTGGGCGGCTCGCTATTCATCAAGGCCTGTAGACTGATAATAAGAAGGAAGCGCGCGAAGATCCGTAACTCGGAGGACAGGGGTAAAAGTGAACAGCGAGCATCCTCTCAGTTCGAGCGATGAACCATTTAGCGCTTTTCGCAACCTTTTGGAATCAATTGTCATCAAAAAGGTGTTGTCGCTCAAACTAGCCATCGTGGTCGTCGCCATTTTGCCAGCAATCAGGTTCATTGAAATCAATCGCGTAAAGGCTAATCCCTCCCCTGCCGCCGGTCTACGGTCCTTTTCCGCCGTCTCACTGAATTTGGCAAAAGTGGATTCGGTCGAGCGGGTTGTGCTTGCGATTCGGGATGCGCCTCGCCTGAGGGGCGCGGACGTCTTTCTTTTTCAGGAAGTCTCGAGCCAAGATGGCAAGCCAAGCGTGGCGGATGAAACAGCGCGTAGTCTGGGCTATTCAGTCGCGTTCGCCGCCGCCCCAGGATTCTCCGATCAGGGGCTAGCCATCGTAAGTCGCTATCCTCTGAAAAATGTCCAGGTTACAGATCTCAAGGCTTGCGATCTGCGTTTTCGCTCCCGCAAACGCCTTGCAATCGAGGCCACCATACAAACGCCATGGGGGAATGTGCGTGTCTGGAACGTGCATCTCGACACGCGGATCAATGCGGACGAGCGGCTCGAACAGCTGCGGCCTGTATTGCGTGAAGCTGCGCGTCATACAGGTCCAAAGCTGATCGGCGGCGATTTCAATACCAACAACTTCTACTGGTGGGGTAAAATTTTTCCACTCCCGTTGGGTCCGGCGCACAGCTCAGTGATCCGCGACGCGATGAGTCGGCACGGTTTCGACACGCCTTTCTCCCGTAGAGTAAACACTTTTCCCCTGCTTCGTAGCCACTTGGACTGGATTTTTGTGAGTGGGCTGAAACCGATGGGCGCCAGTGTGGAACCTGCCCGGTTTTCCGATCACAACGCAATCTGGGTGGGCGCCAGCCTGTAGCCCGGTTCAGGCCCGCGACCTTTAGCTAAGGCGGGGTGACCAACCATTCAGCGTTCTGCTGGACTAATGGCTTGTCTGCTGTGCTTGCTGCTGTCACCATGGTGAAGGAGCAGCCCATGCCCGAACAGAACAAGCAACCGTCCGCATCCCCGCAAGAGCGGGGAGAGCAGAACGGCGATAATCCGCCTTTACAACCGTGGCGCACCGAAGGCCTCACTAAAGACAAGGCGCCGAAACAAAGCCGGCGGCGCTGGATTGTTCCAGGGGTCATGCTGCTGGGCTATCTGGTTTTCTTCGGTGTTCTCACTATTCAGGATCGTATGAACGGTCCGCAAGCAATCTCATATAGCGAGTTCAAAGCCCAGGTTATAAGCAAAAACGTAGCCGAGGTGTTTGCACGTGGCGATTCCATTCAAGGCTCCCTGAAGAAAGAATCTCCCTTGCCGGCCCAAAAGGATCGACCTTACCGGCAATTTACGACGGAACGCCCGACTTTTGCGTCAGACGACCTTCTGACCGAGTTGACAGCGAGCCAGGCGACCGTGCGAGCGACGCCCCTTGTGCAGCAACGCGGGGTCTTGACAAATCTACTGATCTCGGTCGCGCCATTCCTGCTCCTGGTCTTCTTCTATATGTGGATGTTCAAGCGGCAGAAAGCGGCCATGGGCGGCGGATTGTTCAGCGGAACGCCGCGCAAACCAGTGGATCGCGAAACCGTCCGCGTCAACTTCGACGATGTCGCAGGTATTGATGAGGTCGAGGCGGAAATAAATGAAGTCGTTGACTTCCTGCGCCACCCTGAAAAGTACCGGCGGCTGGGAGCGCGCGCTCCTAAGGGCGTGTTGCTGTCGGGAGCGCCGGGGACCGGCAAGACCCTATTGGCTCGCGCCACGGCCGGGGAAGCGGACGTGCCGTTTTTTAGCGCAAGCGCTTCAGAGTTCATTGAAATGATCGTTGGCGTGGGCGCAAGCCGGGTCCGCGAGTTGTTTTCGGAAGCCCGCAAGGTCGCCCCGGCCATCATCTTTATCGACGAGATCGATACGATCGGCCGCGCACGCGGCGGAGCGCGGTCCATCGGCGGTCACGACGAGCGTGAACAAACCCTGAATCAGATCCTAACCGAGATGGATGGATTCACGGGTAGTGAAGGCGTGGTCGTGCTGGCGGCGACGAATCGGCCGGACGTTCTCGACCCGGCCCTGCTACGGCCCGGCCGCTTCGACCGGACGATCATCGTCCATCCGCCGGATCACAAGGGCCGCGTCGACATCCTGCGCGTGCACACCCGCAAGGTCCCGCTTTCGTCCGATGTAGACATGGAACAGCTGGCCGCTTCGACACCGGGCATGACAGGGGCCGATCTTGCCAACTTGGTGAATGAAGCGGCTCTGCTGGCTGCGCGGCGCGGCGCGGACTACGTTTCTCAGCGCGATTTGACCGCTTCACTCGAAAAAGTGCAGCTAGGGACGGCGCGCAACGTTGTGATCCCCGAGCCGGAGCGACGGCGCACCGCCTACCATGAAGCGGGCCACGCTCTGCTGGGCATGCTTCAGCCCGGTGCCGACCCGGTGCGTAAAGTATCGATTATTCCCCGCGGCCGCGCATTGGGCGTGACTTTATCCACGCCGGACTCGGACCGCTATGGATATGACGCCAACTACTTGCGGGGCCGGATTATCGGCGCCCTGGCCGGGATGGCGGCGGAGCAAGAAGTGTTTAACGTGGTCACCACAGGCGCGGAGAACGACCTTGAGGTAGTCACGCGGATTGCACGTTCCATGGTCGGACGTTGGGGCATGTCCGATCGGATTGGGAAGCAATCGGTATTGCCTGCTGAAGGCGATCCTCGCATGGCAGGAGTCTCCGACGCGACGCTAGACGCCGTTGACGAGGAAGTCCGCCGTATAACAGACGAATGTTATGCAGAGGCGCTCAGGCTATTGAAGGAAAACAGGGCGAAACTAGATAGCATCGTGGAGGCACTTCTCATTCATGAAACGCTGGATGAGGAGGAAGTCTATGCGACCGCCGGCATCGCTCGCCCGGCGCACAATAACGACGCTCACATCCGCCCTGTCGAAATCTCCGCCGCGCGGGAATAGTCTCCGTTCCGCGCCAGATCTGCGTCGGCATGGTTCTTGGGTTGCGCGTCATCGTCTTCGGCCGCAATGTCGATTCGAGGCTGAATCTTGTGCGCTGACGCCCCCATCGACCGCGGTTTAAAGGCATCTATTGAAATCACCATAGAATTCATGACGGAGCCCCCAGCACGGTACCTACTTACCTCGGGATCAAGCATAGTCAATCATATATTTAACATTCCGCAGCGCGCCATTCTGCAGCGGCGCCCTCGTGCGAGGATGTGTTTGCACAAGCAAAGTACTGCCCGGAGGAAAACTGATCATGCTGGGACTCTGCAAGCTTGCCAGGAGGGAGTGGAGCTGGCCCTACTTGGGTTGCGGTCGACCTTTGGATCCTAAATGGTGTGCCTAGGATATGGGTGGCACTCCGAGGCCTACCTGAGCTTCCGCCCGTCTTGGTCTTCGGCCTGCTGAAGCCTTTTTTCGTTCCTGGAAATGGTGCCACATAACCAAGAGGGCGCTAGCGACAAATATGGATGAGTAGGTTCCGACGACAATACCAGTCAACAGAGCGAAAGCGATCCCATTTAATACTTTTCCTCCAAGAAAATATAACGCCAAACACGCCAGAAGCGTTGGACCCGCAGTAAGGAGGGTCCGGCTCAACGTTTGATTAATCGATTGGTTCACCAGTTCCAGGAAGGAGCCGCCTCCTTTGGCGCGCATGTTTTCGCGGACCCGGTCGAACACGACGATTTTATCGTTCATCGAGTAGCCGATCAACGTCAGAAGCGCAGCGATAATCGTTAAATCAATTTCACGGTTCGTGAGCGAAAACAGGCCCAGGGTAATGATGACGTCGTGGATGGTCGCAATCACAGCAGCCGTTCCTGAAACCCATTGGAAACGGAAGGCGATGTAAATAAGCATCCCTCCCAGAGCGGACAAAGTCGCCCATAGCGCCCGCTGCCGGAGTTGCTCGCCAGCGCGGGGGCCAACCACCTCTACCGACTGGATTTCTACCTTCACCCCCCGTTGGCGTAGCTGTCGCGCAAGGTTTCCTCGACGGTTTGGCGTGCCTGTTCGAGCTTGCTCTCATCGGCCAGCTCGGTTCCGATGATGAATTCGCCCTGGGACTCCTGTAAGCTCAACTGGCCAGTGAGTTTGTCTGAGAGTAACTGCCGAAGTTCGTTAATTGACGGCTTGGGATCCAGCTTGACAAAAACCTGAGCGCCGCCCCGGAAATCCAGACCATACTTGGAACCGCCTTTCAGAACCAGGCTTCCGAGACTCACGGCAATCGCCAGGCCCGAAAGCCCGAGCATTATCGCGCGCTTGGAGAGGAAGTCGATATTCGGGTGAGTGAAGAGCTCTTTACCGATGCTGAGTTTCATCAGCATTGGGTTTCGCCACAGCTTCAGGTCAAAAATCGCCCGCGATACAAAAACCGCCGTGAGTAGGTTTGCAATCAATCCGATGACGAGAGTGACTGCAAATCCCCGCACAGGTCCCGTGCCAAAGATGAACAAAAAAGCGCTGGCTACCACTGTAGTTACATGCGTGTCAATGATCGTCACGAACGCCCGGTCGAAACCGGCCGAAATAGCGCCGTGAATTGCCTTGCCCCCACGTAGCTCTTCCTTGATTCGTTCAAAGATCAGAACGTTCGAATCGACTGCCATGCCAATTGACAGCACCAAGCCGGCAATGCCTGGTAATGTCCAGGTCGCATCGATGTAACTTAAGGCCGCTATTGTCACAATGGTGTTCAGAAGGAGCGCCAGGACGGCGTTCCATCCGGCGCCGCGGTAATAGAGAACCATTGAGGCGATGACCAGCGCCAAACCTACAACTCCGGCCATCATGCCTTTTCGGATTGAGTCTGCGCCGAGCGAAGGCCCGATTGTTCGTTCCTCAATCAGCTTTGCGCCTGCCGGCAATGAACCGGCGCGAAGGTTCAACGCGAGGTCCGAAGCCTCTTGCTGGCTTGCCGCTCCCGTAATTCGGCCCTGATCGGAAATCTTGCTCTGAATCTCGGGAGCACTCAATACGATATTGTCGAGCACAATTGCGAGGCGGCCTCCGACATTGGCCTCTGTGAAGGTTCCAAAACGCCTTGCGGCATCTTGCGTGAGAACGAAACCCGTCTCCCATCGTCCAGGAATTTCGCTTTGCTGGGCGCGCGCATCGCGCAAGTCGCGCCCGGTGACCACTGGGATCGCGCGAGCAGCCACCACGAACCAAGTTGATCACTAGCGGCCGAGCCGCGCACCAATTTTGTGCCAAGAGGCAAGATTCCACCCAGCCGAGCGAGCGCTGCTTCCCGGGACTCAAACGGTCCTTGCTTGACTTCCATGAGCTCCAACAGGGCGGATGTCTGTAAAATGCTTTTCACGCGAGCCGGGTCGTCAATGCCGGGAAGTTGGACGAGGATCTCGGTGTCGCCGCCGCTGCCGCCCCTTCCTTGAACAGTGGCCTCGGCGACGCCCAAGCCGTTGACCTTCCGCTCAATCGTGCTCATGCTCTGAATCATCGTTTCCTGGCGAAGCTTTAGAGCGTCTTCCTTGCGCATCTCCAGCCGGTATCTGTCGGCCCTGCAGCCGATAGAATCCACTGCGTTCAGACAGCATCGTTGACGACCCTATGGAAATCGCCAGCCTTCGCCAGTGGCACGCCATGTATTTTGACCTGGATAGTGTCTGCGGTCTCAATGGAAGACGGCTCATTCCGATCCATCGACGCGTAATCGATGCTTTCAGTTTTCAACGTCTCCTTCAAGCGGCCGATGATCGCGTCGGCCTCGGCCTTAAAAGCGTCCTGTACCTGGATTTGAAGAACGATGTGGCTGCCGCCCTTCAGGTCCAGACCGAGACGGATATTTTTGTTCCAATTCGCGATCAACTCTTGGCTTGTTCGCGGTATTCCGAGGACGCCTACAAAACAACTCACGACAATTGCGACAATAGAAATCCATTTCCAACGCAAAGTCTTAGGCACTTGCATTCTCCTTCGTTCAGACAGCCGCGGGATTGCCCCGCGAACGCTAGAGGGCGTTGGTGAGAAGTTTCGGAGGAGCTCGGTCGGCGTGTAGCGGGACTGATGTTGTGTGGGGCGAGCTCGGCTCTGAAGGCACAACCATTTCGACCCAATTACTCGAAGCTTTGGTGCTTCTTACCTGCCGCGACGCAGCGGCTTGTGGAGGCGTTGTCAGAATGCCCGCACAATCGGGAGCCTGCCGGTCGAGAGCGGGTATTCGTCGCTGAGAATCGTTGATGCTTCGCCCCGTTGTTTTAGTCTCGAAGGCGACGTTCGCTGGGGGGAGCGTTACAAGAGTAACTCCGCCAAGGACGAGAAAAAGCAATGCCGCCACTCTCGACTTTTCGTTAAACTGCCGCCAACATGCTCTGGAGATCGACACGAAAGTCACCCTTACCAAAGAGACGTCACCTATAGGCCCGCCGAGTACAAGCCTTGTCATTCCAAACCTCGGGTCGCTTCTCATCCATTGGTTAACGGCTGGAAGTGAGCCGCACAACGAGTCCAGACTCATCCACGGCAAGCAGTTCATGATGCCTGCCTGTACGCGTCGTGACTGCGACGCGAACCCAAAAGCTAGTCGCGCTCTTTCCACTCCTTTTCGAGGGCTGTCACCTGCTCTGCTAAGTCTTTAATTTCTAAATACTGATTTTTTACGATCGATTCGCCGGACGCCGCCGACAGCGCCTCAAGCGCCGCCTCGTAGTTTCGGACAGCCCGGTTTTCGCCCCGTGCGGTTCCGGCGAGGATGGTTGCATCGTTGTGGGCTTTGCCCTCCATCCCCATCAATCCACGATGCACTGACCCGGCAAAACTGCCCCCTTCTGCCGCGAATCCGCCCAGCCGATGGATTTCCTCTTTTAATTCCTCAGCGAACTGCGCACGTTTGCGCGCGGCCCCCCGAAACAGCCATTTCAGACCCTCATCCCGAACCTGCTCTGCCGCGCGCCAAAAACCCATTTCACCATCGCGACACGTCTCCAGTAACTGATTGAGAGTGGAAATTGTTTTGGTGTCCGCCATATCGCCTCCTCAGCGGGAACTCTTGACAAAGTTAGCGACCAAAGTGCAGGCTAATGCCGTCCAATCGCGGGTACGCTCCGCTAGGGCCTACTTGCGCGTGACGTCTTCTGGAACCTCGGAAAAAGACCGGGTAAAATAGGCCTCTTTCAATCTAGATCATTTCCCACCGGAAGCCCCCAGACCTTCCCTCTCCAGACCGTTCGCCTCCCGCCAATCCTCTTCCAGGGAACCATTACGGTCACGACGGATTCCAATGGAGCATAGACCGGCAAGCAATATCCCTGTGGCAAACCTCGTTATGGCTTTCCTGATGGTCTGCGAAAGGGGCACTTTCGCTAAACGCTTGTTTTTCCAGCATAGTTGACCTCCATTTTTTAAAGTCGCTCAAGTGTAGGAGTTGTTGGGCAAACGATGCCACGCTTTCTTTCAATAGCTCGTCCGTAACCGATTATTTGCCTCTGGCGGGACGACTCTTCAGAAGGGAGGCGACCGCCGTGGGCTCTCCTAATCGCAGACATCCTGCGGCACCGAGCGATTTCATCTCATCATGACGAAGCAGCGATTTGGGCACGTAATTAGACGCTAGTTAAAACCTTGGTGACACTGGCAGAATCCCTGGAAGAACGCCTGTGCGCTTTTTTCTCGCGATCCAGGCCCCCTGATTCTAAAAGAGGCGTTAAAAATCCAAAGACTCCTTTCAGGCGGCAGCGAACAGCTCCTCGATATTCTTAACGAGTTCGCGTTCCATTGAAGCCTTCAAAATATACCTGTTTGCGCCTGCGTCGAAGGCTGCCGCGACGTAAGCATGTTCGGAATGTACTGAAATAATGATGATCTTAATACAGGGATATCTTTGCTTGATGATTTGCGCGGCGGAAATTCCGTTCAGCAGCGGCATCGAGACGTCTGCTACAATCGCGTCCGGCTCGTAAGCTTCGACCGCTCTGCGCAGCGCCAGGCCGTCTGGAACAATAGCCGCAATATCATGATGCGGCTCTAAAAGCCGGCGCAACACGTCTCGGGTGGCATGGTGATTCTCGGCAATGACCAATCGCAGGCGTGTCACTTAATCCTCTAATCCTCTTGGGAAGCAACTGTCGTTTCAATGTTCTATTATGCCCCTTGCGTGAATTCATTTGTCCGCCGTCGGAAAGGAACGGCGAACCCAGGACGTGATCTTCTAGAGAGACGCGATCGGCTCAAGGAAATCACCCGATGTGACGGTAACAGCCGCGTCGTGCGCGCATTCGTATTTGTTTTCTAAGCGCCAACTTTTGATTCCGGTCGGTAACCAAGATCATAAAAATCGCAGCATGCAAGCGAAGGGAGAATCATCGCACCTCTTTCAAACTCCTGGCGCTTTTTCGACCAAGGAGGCCAAGTCCACAAAGGGAACGACGGCCGACAACACGTACCGATGACGCGCAAACAATTGGCCCGAGTGCTCACACTGATGACGACTGGGGCAGGGCATCCCGCCGGGGAAATTAGCGTGTTGAGAAGGACAGATCAGCCAATCTCTGCGTCTTGCCGGGCGGAATAGGCATATGCTTCTTCAGTGACTATCGGGGTTTCTTCGAAGTTGAAGATTGGCGGTGGGGACGTCGTCTCCCACTCCAGCCCTTTCGCGCGCCAAGGATTGTTGCCGGCGACGGGCCCGTAACCAAGCGACCATAAAAAATAGATGAAGGGAATGAAGTATCCCAGCCCAAGGATGGAGGCTCCCGCGGTCGACAAGACATTGAATACCTGGAATTCCGGAAGGTAGGCGTGATAGCGTCTTGGCTGGCCGAGATAGCCGAGAATAAACTGCGGGAAAAAGGTGAGATTGAAACCGACGAAGATGAGTAACGCGGCGAATTTCCCCCAGCCGTCCGGATACATTCGGCCCGTCATCTTAGGCCACCAGAAGTGAAGGCCGCCCATGTACGCCATGACCATCCCGCCAACCATCACGTAATGAAAATGCGCCACGACGAAGTAGGTGTCGGTGACATGGACATTGATGCCCAGGGTAGCGACGAAAAGCCCTGTGAGGCCGCCGATCGTGAAGAGGCCAATAAAGCCGAATACGTACAGCATCGGTGTGTCATAGGTAATCGAACCACGGAACATCGTCGCTGTCCAGTTAAACACTTTAATGGCGGACGGCACCGCGACGAGCATGCTCAAAAGGGAAAAGTAGAGGCTGGCATACATCGACATGCCCGTGACGAACATGTGATGTCCCCAGACTAGGAAGCCTAGAATTGCAATGCCCAGGCTCGAAGCCGCAACAAAGGAATAGCCAAAGATGTTTTTCCGCGAGAAGCAAGTCACGAGCTCGCTGATGACCCCCATCCCCGGAAGAATCATAATGTACACCGCCGGATGCGAATAGAACCAGAACATATGCTGAAACAGTATCGGATCGCCACCAATGCCTGGATCGAAGATCCCGATGTGGAACGCGCGTTCTAGGGCAACGAGGGCGAGTGTGATCGCAACGACCGGTGTCCCCAGCACTTGAATGAGCGCTGTCGCATAGTTGGACCAAACGAACAAAGGCAATCGCGACCATGTCATCCCGGGCGCACGCATTTTGTGGATTGTGACGATGAAGTTCAAACCCGTGAGAATCGAAGAAAAACCAGCGACGAAAACGCCAACAATCGCAGGTATGACGAATGTGTTGGAAAAAGTGCTGCTGAAAGGCGTATAGAACGTCCAGCCAGTATCCACGCCGCCGAGTGCAATTGCTGCCAAGGCGAAGACGGCGCCCCCATATACAGATACCAGCTCAGCAGATTAATGCGCGGAAAGGCCAAGTCCCTGGCTCCGATCATGATGGGTAACAGAAAATTGCCGAGCGTCGCGGGAATTGATGGTATCAGGAAGAAGAACACCATAACGATGCCATGGAGGGTGAAAAATTTGTTGTAGGTGTCGGAACTGACAAGGTCACCTTGTGGCGTCAGCAGCTCGAGGCGTATGAGCATCGCAAACAACCCACCGACAGCGAACATGAGTGTGATCGAGATGAGGTAAAGTATCGCGATTCGTTTATGGTCGGTGGTGAACAGCCAGGACTTCCAACCATACTCCGCATTGAGGTAATTCGGCCGATCGCCGATCAATTCGTCCCGCACTAGATTCATGTTTCACCTTCCGTAAGGTTCTCCGTTTTAAGTTGCTGCTGTCGGCAGCCGGTTTTCTACCGTCAGCTCTGCATAGCAACTGGGGCGGGACTTCCCGGCCAGCATCATTTGACCGGCTACCCTTTCGCAACTATCAGCGCGTGCTTCCACTCGCCGTACCCGTTCTTCTTCACCATGAGCCTGGCCTCGGCTCCAGGTCCAAGGTGAGTGTAAGGCAAGTAATGTCAAAATACCGTCAAAAATACAATTGAGAATTACTCGGAGATGATATGTTCCACCCGCGCAGTCAAAGGGTTAGCCCTGGTGGTCCACAGCGGAAATGCCATACCAGTCGAAGCCTGTTCTGTTGCGGGATCGACCGACGGCCCGCTCGTGCGCGCCAAATATGACAGAGAGATGCGTGACCCTGCCGACAATGACCTTTGAATTCGTTCATCGGGCCATCGTTTCGCCGAAAAAACGCAAGCCGAATTGGATATCAAGGACGAGGGAGCAGTCCAATACTTTGGCGCGGGCGCCATCTTGCACACAAAGAGTTTCCGGCAGCTGCCCCGAAACCCTCATTTCGCCTAGTTCCTTTCGAAAACGCTATCGGCTAATCTATAAGCTGAAGATGGATGGCGGCTTGCGAACGCGACCGGGGGTGATCGATTCGTTCGCGAAACGTAACAAGAGTGACTCAACTGTAGAATACTCTTGAAAGGCCCTGAAGGAGATGGAAAAGCAAGGTTCACGGATACTATTGGCTGATCGCGAAGTCTGTACGCTGCAGACTCTTAGCGGTGCACTCTCGGCGGCCGGTTATGCCTTTTATCATGTCGGCAGCGGCAGAGAAGCTTTGCGGGAATTCCAGCTGCTAAGGCCAGATTTGATCCTTATCGATGGTCGCTTGCCCGACCTTTCCAGCACATTGGGATCCTAAGCTTAGAATTCCACGTGGACAAGTTGTCGCGGCCGCTTCTATAGTGTCACCTAAATACTAGTGACTCCAGCGTAACTGGACTGGCCACAGTTAGGCCGCAAATGTAATCACACTGGCTCACCTTCGG